>Ga0209208_10005036_pt1 | contig 18522 bp, 20 predicted proteins | sample S1TSphfallax_3_FD_187694 | JGI IMG/M metagenome (GOLD analysis project Ga0209208, IMG submission 187694) | Host-associated microbial communities from peat moss isolated from Minnesota, USA - S1T2_Fd - Sphagnum fallax MG (SPAdes) (version 2) | ecosystem: Host-associated > Plants > Peat moss >... | reverse complement strand
ACAAGACGAATGCCCTGTTTTGTAGCAGATCCTCCGCTGTTGCCCACACGAATCCCCTCGCCATCTCTTGAGTCTCCTCCCCCCGCTCTCTCCTCTTCTTTTCTATCTCTAGAAAAAGCGATCTCTAGACACGCTTATTGTGTTGTTGTTGTTGCGATCTGACGGTCCGTTCAAACCGCTCTTCGAATGAGTATGGCTGTAGTGGTTCACATGCACGAAAAACTTCAGAACACAAAAAGCTTGAAACAAAGCTAGTTTGTTTTTCTTCTGCTCTCTCTCTCTCTCTCTCTGTGAGACTTTTCCATAGCCGTTTTCCAACAAGCAAGCAGTTCAGGAACAAGCTTACCGAAGAAGCACGGTTGGAGATCTCCTCTTCAGCGACAGAGAGCACTTCTTTCTTTCAGTGGACACGAGAACAGGAAACGCTAACCTTTTTTCTTCACATAAAAGAAGTGCAGTTCCGTTCCTTCGCGAGGACGGACGACCTTTATCTCATTCCCATCCTAATTGCTCCTGCTGGAATTCCCCCACCTCTGCAACAACGATAACAACGAACAAGGCCTTCCAGAACTCAGATCTTGCAAGGTTCGCACTCAAAACATCTCGATCTGGTTCTTTCTCTCTATCGCTGTCAAGAGATTCTGGCAAGAGATTAGAACATCTGAGATCGAAACAAAACCCCCGAAGAAAGAAAAAAGGAAAAAAAAAGGAGAGAAAAATGCAGATAAAATAGCGAAGAACAACAACGTACGCTTCCTTATCATTACCACAATAGCAGCGAAACTCCACATATGCGAAGAAGAGCATTCCGAAGCAAAGCGCCGCGCACGAACCCGCGAAGAAAGCGAAGCAGAAGCCTCTAGCGCGCTGCTGGAGAGAAAGAGAGAAAAGGGTTTCAGCACGCGGCGTCGACAGTGTAGCCGACCGGCGGACGGGGAACAGGAATCCAATGGACGGTAATGGAAATCCCTTGGACAGCGAAACAAACGAAGCTGTGTTTTTTGATCATAAATTGCGCAATAGGAAGACTCTTTAACAGCAGCACCAACCCCAGGACGGTAACCCTGCGTCCGTTGGGCGGTGCGATGTCGGAAGAAGCTTGGAGGATAATCCTTTCCTTGTCCCCTTGTTTTCTCGATCCTCTTTTTGCTGCTCCTGTTCCATCGCCGTCTCCACCAGACAGAAGAGTTGCGGACAGCAGTAGTGTTGTTTTCTCTTGCAGAAATTGTGCGGGCGGAGGTGGGATCCGAGTCTTCAGTAGTTTGTTCAGCTTTTTTTTTTTTTTCCTTTGGTCGGTTTGGAGTATGGAGCCGTGGATGAAGACGACGGGAGGGAGAAAGGAAAGAAGGAGAGCAAGTGCTTTGAAGAAGATGACGCCGCTTGTTTGTTTTAAATGCAGCAGTTGCATGTAACAATACCAACAGCAGGAGTTGAAGAGGAGAAAAAGAAGTCAGGTCTTGCGGTTTTCTTCTGATGCTCTTCAGTGTGGAGGAGGGGAAACGGATGTGGGAGGCAGCAAGGATGATGCGAGGAGGAGGAGGAGGAGCAGCGGCAGAGTAAGAAGCTTACGAATCCGATGATGGGAAGAGGAAGGCAGAGATGTGAGCAAAGCTCTAACAATAGCGTAGTAGCAGTGGACTGCAACAACAACAACAATAACAACAGGGAGGAGGAGGAGAGGAGGAGGACGAGGAGGACGACGACGCCTCCGACTCGTCGTAGTAGCTATTTTGCTTTAGAAGAGGCTCCGATCTTCTATCCTACAGAAGAGGAATTCGTGGATCCTTTGCAATTCATAGCAAAGATCCGAGAGCAAGCGGAGCCTTACGGCATCTGTCGCATCGTCCCACCACAGTCATGGCGTCCGCCGTTTGCTCTAGATTCCTCCTCCTTCACCTTCCCCACCAAGATACAAGCCATACATCAACTCCAGGAAAGGCCTGCGGCTTGTGATGCCGAGACTTTCAAGCTCGAGTATGGACGCTACCTGGTGGAGCAGAAGGAAAAGGAAGGGAGAACAACAACGAGGATCCAACAACAACAGCAGCAGCAGCAACAACAGCAACAACAACAGTGGCCTCAGTTTGAAGGCGAGGAGCTTGATCTGTGTAAGCTTTTCAACGCTGTCAAGCGTCACGGTGGTTACAAGAAGGTATGCGATGAGAAGAAGTGGGCAGAGGTTTTCCGCATGTTGAAATCCTCGGATGACTCGCCATCATCGATACCCGCCGTAAGAAGCTCCTCCACAAACTCTTCTTCCACGCTTTCACGTCTCCGCGAGCTCTATGAGTCTCATCTCTACAACTACGAACTCTATCAAGCGAATGTAGGCTCCGGTAAGCTCTTGCGAATCCCTAAGAAACAGCAGCAAGTGGCGGAGGTGAATAGCAAAGGGAAGCAGCAGCAGCAGCAGCAGCTGGCGGTGACAGGGAGGAAGAGACACACACAGATAGAAGAATCGGATTCTGGACGAAAGAGAAGGAAGGTGGGAAGGTCTGAGGCAGCAGATTGGAAGAAGCATGTGGTTGTTGATGAAGAGGAGGATTTGTCTTCTGCAGATCCACCAAATACTCAGCCACCCATATCAGGGGAGCAGCAAAGGGTGGATCAGATCTGTGAGCAGTGCCATAGTGGAGCACATGAGAAGTCCATGCTTTTGTGTGACCGCTGTAACCGGGGATGGCATCTGTATTGTCTCTCTCCCCCTCTTTCAGCAGTCCCTCATGGAAACTGGTACTGCTTGGACTGTGTGTCTTCTTCAAATGACTCCTTTGGGTTTGTCCAAGGGAAGGAGTATACATACCTTACCTTTCAAAGGATGGCAGAGCGGTTCAAGCGCAAGTGGTTTGGATCGCGGCCGGCTGAATTGGGGGATGTGGAGAAGGAGTTGTGGCATATTGTGGAAAGAGCCACTGTTCCTGTAGAAGTGCTTTATGGAAGTGACATTGACACCCGAGTTTATGGCAGTGGCTTCCCTCGGCTATCTGATGCTGTGCGCACTGGCTGTGATCCTGATGAGTGGGCAGCTTATACTAAAAACCCATGGAATCTCAACAATTTCCCAAAGCTCAGGGGTTCAATGTTGCGCATGGTCCAGGACAATATCCCTGGTGTGATAGTTCCATGGCTGTATGTGGGCATGCTCTTCTCCTCTTTCTGCTGGCACTATGAGGATCATTGCTTCTACTCTGTCAACTACTTACACCAGTATGGGAAACTCTGATCCTTTCACCCTGATGATGATGCAAACTTTGCTCCATTCTTCTTGGTCTCTAGACCCATCTTCATTTTGTTCACAAGTCTTAAAGTAATCTTGGCTGGGACATGATATCTCATCTTCCTTGTCACCCATCATCATGTACCAGGAGGAGTCCTATATACAGTATGGTGTAACACCTCCTATTGTTGACACAGAAGCAAGCCAAGTGAAAAAATAGAAGAACCCTCAAGTCTGCTGAAAGGTCAATGCATGGAACCTCCTGAGAAAGAAAGGAACCTGTCAAGATGCTGTGCTTGCTTGAATAGTGGAGCCTTGCATAGCTCTTTTTAACCCTTTTTTTAGCAAAGGGTTATGACTATCTTGTTTATCACAGACTAATGAGATTTTGCTGTGTGCCTGATGTGTGGGTACAGTGGAGCACCAAAGACTTGGTACAGTGTTCCTGGCAGTGCAGCCAGTGATTTTGAGAAAGTAAGCATCCAATGGTATTTCTGAAAGGAGAACTATTTTAGAAATCTTCTTTCCTTGCTAGTGGAATTTTGTATGCTGGAGTTGTGATTTGATGCCTGTTTTGTATTCAGATTTTCTTTGGATCCATGGGATTTGTTGTAAATTATATTTTGTTAGTCTGATGTCAAGTTGTTTGAAGTCAGACATGTTGGCCTCGGAATCCAGTTGGAGAAATCAAGATAAAAAATAATCAAAGCTGCACATAGTTGTGTTTGAAGATGTCAGCATCATCAAAGTTGGTTCTTAGATTTATCTGACAACGTTGTATGTTGTCATTTGTTCTACAGGTCATGCAAAAGGCTTTTCCTGACCTGTTTGAGGCACAGCCAGACTTGTTGTTTCAATTGGTCACAATGCTAAGCCCAGAAGTAGTACGAGACAATGGTGTGCCTGTTTGCACCACAGTCCAGGTGCCACACTCAGTTCATTTCCCCTTTTGTGGCTTCTGTTCCACATCATTTTATGTTGTGTATGGTATCAGGAGGTGTTCTTTTTCTGTCAGATTGGACTAGAACTCCTTATAATCACATATACTTGGGGATAGGTATATTTGCCTCCAGTGCCTTGAATTTCTCAAGGTCTTTTTGTCTCCAGTTTTATGCAAACTACACAATTTGATGTTGTCATTGCCCTCAAGTCTTCCTCTTGCTTCCAGAAATATGACAGCAACTTGGGTCACAGATTTTGTTGTAATTGTGTCACATAATCTCCTAATCTAAAGCACTTTGATATAGTCTGATCTACATCTATCACAGAGTGACACAGTATTTGGGGGAGTAATGGCCAACTATTCACTGCCTTTCATGATGAAGTTGATGATCTGGTACTTAGTGAGTGACATGCACAAAGTTATGACTGCACTCATTCTTGTCATGTTTGTTGTTGTTTGACTGGAACCCTTTATGTAGGCCTCACTATGCCATTGGCTTAGATGCTTGACTGTACAGGGACAAGCTTAAATGAAGTGAAGATTGTGCTTACAAGCTTGTCGTAGCTTGAATGAGGATACTATTGACTTTTAAGTGCAGGCGAACATTTTTCCTGAGTTGTCTTGTTGCTTCTGGAAATGTGTTAGAATCTCAGGCTGCAGATTTTTGTGTACCCATCATCAGGAGTTGATATAGTCAGAGGGTTTTCATGGCAGCTTGTCACTGCTATTTGTGATGAATGTGACAGTCTGACACTTTGTGAGAGACTCTCATAAGGTTATGACTGCACTCATATACTTGTTGCGGGGATTTCTCTGGAACTTACACATCTACTTTTTGGTTATCTTACATGTTTTTGTCTGCAACTACTTTCATATATTTCGATGCTCTGATTGTCTTTGCTTGTGATGAGCAATTATATTGCTTTGATTTGTGAAGTGATATTTGTCTGGCTGTTGTTTTGTTCAGGAGCCTGGCAATTTTGTGATCACCTTCCCAAGGTCCTACCATGGGGGCTTCAATCACGGTGAGTTCAGGATTTGTGTGTGGATCTTTGGAGGTGACCCTATGTTTACTATGACTGTGCTATTTTGCTTTCAAAACTGTTTTAGTAGTTGTTGTCAGAGGAATGCCCATTTGTTTCTAGTATGGGGCAGCTGAGTGGACTTGGTATCTAGGTTCAAATTGGTTTGACTCAAGCTAGGTGCAGATATTGTTGTCATTGTAAGGGATCCTCCCATTCAGTCCTTCATATTGACAAATTTTGAAGCTACAAGTTAGTAGCTATTGTCAGATCAGCAGTGGTGTTCTGGTGTGAAGAACGCTTATGGTTGTGTCCTCTGTAGAGCATGCATGATCAATAGTCAAGGATCTGCTTGATTATTAGTACACTTTGTCTGATTTTACATGGAGCTGGATGGGAGGGTTGATTGTTCATAAGTTTGGGAGATATCCTTGCAGGGTTCAACTGTGCAGAAGCTGTCAACTTTGCCCCAGCAGATTGGCTACCCATGGGTGGTTTTGCAGTGGAACGCTACCGCTTTTACCATAAAAGAGCAGTGCTTTCACATGATGAGTTGCTGTGCGTTGTTGCAAAGGTTTGCAAGTCTCAACCTTGCTCTGGTCAAATGGCACTTTGTCCTTCCAAGTCTGGGTTGCAGTAACTTGCTGCATATAGGCCACATATGTGAAGCACTCGTGCAAATATTCCACCTCTATTGTGGAAGGCTATGTGGAGCCAACATGTATGACATGCACGACAAGGATTGTGCTGCATTGTCACGATGCTGATGTTGATTGAGTAACAGATTTGCACATGTACTTCTGTCCTAATGAGTTATGTGTTTGTATTTGCTGAGTCATGTCCAGAATGAGCTCAGCCCAGAAACAGAATCATTTGTTCAGCAAGAATTGAGGGGCATTGTAACAAAGGAACGTGCTCAGCGTGAGCAGCTTTGGAGCAGTGGGGTTGTGAAGAGTACACGCATGGCCCCTCGTGCCTGTCAAGATCATATCAGCATGGAAGAGGTACACTCTATGGGCAAACTGTGTTCACATTTTTGAAGCCTGTTCAAAGCACATAACTGTCACACATAAACCAGTTGTCCTATTCTCCACCATCTTCCAAAGTAGCTGCTAGCTCATGGAAAGCTTTTAGCTTGTTCACTGGTTGTCTTGGAGATTGTACATTGACATATTGACCTTGCTTATGACCCCTTTTCTTGTGGCAGGACCCAGAGTGTGTCATATGCCGGTATTACCTGCATCTGTCTGCAGTCGTGTGTGGATGTCGTCCTACAAAGGCTGTGTGCCTACAGGTATGTGTACTGCTACAAGGTCCCTGCACCTATGGTGGTAGCTTACAAAACTACAAGCAAAAGCCAAAGAAGGTTTCAACCATAGAGGTGTCAGGGTAGATATTTGTGGCCACCTGGTATTGAATTTTGGGATTTCACCAAATTTTGAAGTGGTTCTGTAACATGTACTATTAAAAGCAGGAGTGACTTACTGATAGAATCTGCACTGCAGCATGCAAAACAATTGTGTGAGTGCTCAACAGATCAGCAGCGCCTCCTATACCGTTATTCACTGGCTGAGCTGGACAACTTGCTTTTCAAGAAAGATGCAAATCCAGAAGATACCAAGGTTGGAGTTCTTGTTGAAGAATCTATGCCTACTAAACGCACATTGCGTCGTGGCGCTCCCTCCTTAAACCAGTCTATGTCTAAAAAGGTTTGGTCAGGCTTTTTCCCCTTGGACTATAGTGCCAAGGAGTTCTGATATAGTTTGTCTTCTGGTTTGTGCTCCATTACTTTTACAGTCATCAACGCTCTTATGACTGTCTTTAGTCTCTTGCAGTGCTTCCTTGGGAAAGAGCTTTACTGGCAAGTTGATATTGAAAATCTTGTGTTGATGAATTTGCCTCACTTTCTGAGTATTTGTTAGATCTATCTGTATGTGCACTGGTTGCTTGGGACTTTTCATATGTGATGGTGGGGGTCTGTTGTCTCATTCTTCCGATTGTTCCTGTTGTCCTTGCTGCAGGTGAGTGGAAGGAACATGGGTTTGTTGTTCAAGCTGGCCGAAGAATGGCTTACAAAGGCACAGGTTCAGTTGAAGCATACTCTTACATTGGCAGTTGTGAAAGAGCTGCTCACAGAAGTTGAGCAGTTTTTGTGGGCAGGCCATGAGATGGACCCAGTATGTTCCTTCTCCTCAGCAGCTCAATTTGTTGTTAGTCCACCATTGTCACATGGGCCTTTGTTTGCTATGCAATACACCTAAGATGGCAGTCCATGCAGGTGCGGGTGGTGGAGAGAACTTTGGCTGCTGCTTGTAATTGGGGTGAAGAAGTGGCACAATGTTGGGCCACTGTCAGTAGCTGGCTGCAAGCCAAGGACAGTAGACCATCAGTCAAAGTTCCATTCTTCAGGGTTCAACAGCTGGTAACTGTTGATCCTGTGCCATGTGAAGAGCCATGCCTTGCATTGTTGAAGGTTAGTGGGCAATTTCTGACATCTTTGAGCTCATGTTATTTTCAAATTCTGCAAATCTTTCAAACATCAATGTTGCATCTAATGGTTTGCTACTGAAATGATCCTGTCTTAAGAGACTTGTCTGTATCAAACAGGATTTTTTTGGAACTGCACAGTCCATGCAACAGCAAATTGTCAACTTGTTGTCAATTCAACCCCCTCCCCAGGTACTTCAGCATTAATTGTACATTGTTTGCTCTGTAAGTCCTTTTTTGGAAGTCTTTCTTTGACTTTAACCTTGTTCTAGCTTTAGTCATGAGAAGGGACATTTCTCAATTCTCATGAGAGATATTGTTTCTCTCTATGTCCAAATTGAAAGGGCAAAGACTGTTGCAGTGCAGAAAGATAAGTATTTACAAAGAGGCTGGTAAGGCATAGGTTGAAGGATCATCTGGATTTAGCTGTGTGGTAATTTGTCAGTTTGGGTCACAATTGCAGGAAGTTCAGTAATGCTAAGGGATGGTTCTGATGTTTTCAGAAGGAGAATGTAGAGGCACTGTTGAAGGAGGCCAATAACTTTCCTTTGGAGTTTGAAGAGCTGCCACGTCTACAGCAGCTAGTGTCTCTGGGAAAGGTGCCTTGCACTCTCATATTCTTGTTTTTGCAGGTTTTTGTTCACACTTAAATTCCAATTCTAAGGATGTTGAACTTTGACACAGCCATTCTTGTCAATATACATGAACAACAGGACAAGTGGGCCTCATCCCATGCATTAGGCTGTTGCAGATGTCATGTTGAAGAAACAGCAGCTTCAGACCTGAAACCAGTTATCTTTCTCTTCATTTGCAGACGTGGTCAGAGCGTGTGAGGAAACTGTTACCACCAATCAAGGCACTGCGGAATCGTGGCCTTGTAAGGCTTGACCAGTTGTTGGCCCTTCAGAAGGAGGTTTGTTGATGAAATTTGTGCTCTCCTCATACTTATGCTGTGAGAACCAGTTAGGGTTTGAGTCAGATTACAATTAGTAATGCTCTTGTTAATATCACCTATCTTTTCTTTTAGAGAATTACCAACTCCATGTATTTGGAACTTTTAAAGTATGAACACAGCTTCCAAGTCATGTACCCTAGACAGGCACTTTGGGGGAATCCAGACAATGAGAATGCGGAGCACTCATTCAAGAGCTATGTTGCATGTATATGCTACCAATTGCTGGAATTGTCAATTTCCAGAAGACAGCAAGCGCAAGCTTTGGACACCTAATCTGGAGGCCAAATTGAATATGAGTTCTATTAGAGATAGCTGAGGTCCTGAGTTAGATTGACTCAGAAGGATACTTGCAGGGTTTTCCAGTGATTGGCCTTGATAGCGCTGAACACTTTGGATAAGCAAAGAAGCTCAATTGTCAATGTTGGATGGGGGATCCAGGGATTGTTGCTGCCAGTGAAGACAGAGGATAAACAAATTCTGGATTGTGTGATAAAGAAAGCCCACACCTTGAAGCATCGTGTCAATGCGATGCTTGGTTTAGTGGCACCCCTCCAGGTGCTCTGTCAATTTTTTTGGCATGCTCCCACCCTAACTATGTTTTGACCAATGTAGCAATTTTACAGTGGGAGGGAGTTTGGAATTGGTCTCCCTTAGCAAGAGTAGGTTTCTAAGTCAAAGAATATCACCATTCAGTTCATATGGAATATGGAGTTGCAGGACCTTAGAAATATGTTTAGTCATAAATATCACAGTAGACTAGCAAATTTATATCAAAGTCCCTTGAAACACAATCCTCTGAAGTTGAACTCATTTTTGGTACTGTCTTTAGGCAGTTCTGAGCTGTGGTGTCCTTGGCAGCAGGAGTTGGAGGCAGTGGTTGAGGAGGTGCATGCATTGCCAGTTCAGGTTCCTGGACTGGAAGACTTGGAGCAGCGTTTGGCAAATGCACATGCCTGGCTCCTGCAAGCAAAGCCAGCATTAGCTCACACAAGAAGTTACAGTGACTTTGGAGCCTCAATTACCCTCTTGACTGATTTGCTTGCAGCTGCATCAACCCTACATGTTCAAAGTAATCTGGCATGCCTTTTTACATTCTATTTTTGATGTGCACTGTTGCAAAAACACATATTTCTTTATGGATTTGCATTGTTTTGATGGGCTCAGCATGTTTGTCATGCAATTGGTATCATGATGTGCAGTATTCAACCATCTCTCGGAACTTGCAGTGTTAATTGGCTTGTTTGCATTGGTTTTATCTTTTCAGTGGATGAAGTGAATGTTGCCCGGGCCACTCTAAGGAAGATGCAGTGGATGGATTTAGCATCCAAGGTACTGACTGTGGGAGCCATTTTTCCTGTTGGTGCAGCAGTCAGCATTATTATTCCCTTTTGTTCTTTGGAAGCATGTTGGTTCATTGCATGATACTGTTGTTGCATGGATGCAGACTATTGCAGAGCGTCCCTCAACAAAAGTAATTCAGTACCTTTTGAATGAAGCCACAAGGTTTGGCCTAATAATGCTCTGCAAGCTGAATCAATGAATAGAGTTAGTCTGGAAGTTTTCAGTTTGGGTTGTGTCTCCATGATTGAATGCGTGCATGGAGGGTGCTGTACATTAGCTCCAATCAGTCCTCACTTTTTTATCTTGGTCTGACAAGATCAGGTCCTTTTGTGTCCAGGTATATTTCTTCCAAATGGGCTGTGGCAAGCTTATCGGTATGCTAACATGGATTGGTGTGAGTTGGTTCAGACTGCAGATTGTAGAAGAAAAACTTGTACTCCAAGTACAGCAATTGGCACAGACTGCTCTTCACTGGGAATCGAAGGCACAGCAGGCTCTAAAGCATGGGGAATCCTTTGACAACTGTGTGAAGCTTATTAGGTTGTCAAAGCACTCTTTTTGTCCTGTTGTTAAAACTTGTTAGCATCAAGCCATTTTTTGTGGACAGGGTTCATGGGCAGCTTGCTAGTGTTCATGGCTTCAAGGCAGACTGTAACGTTACATGTGGGTTGGCAGTGATGCAAGCAACATAGGTGCAAGGTTGGAAGGGTTGAGTGCTCTTAAAGACGTGGTTGCACAAGCAAGCTCCTTTCGAGAGCGAATCCTACCTTTTGTACGCACAAGATTGAAGACTCCTGGGGGTGACACTGATAACCATCTGCAACTGTCTACTCTTCTGGTGTGTGATTCAGCTTCTTTGACTTATGATTTCTTTGTGGAACAATTGTTATCTCTTCTAATTGGCATCCATATTTCATACCCCAAGACTGCAGGCCCAACTTGTTGGAAACTCAGGCTGAGTACTGTCTTCTAGTCTCAGAAAGAATCAATTGTGTCTAGTTCAGGAAAGTGTAAAAGTTCTAGTGATTCTTCCTTGGTAGCTTGCTAACTTCCAGATCCTTATGTACAATGTTTTTGTAGGCTTTGGTTGAAGAGTCACAAGGGCTCAAAGTAAGGTTGGAAGAGGTTAACCTGCTGCGTACATACAGTGCACATGCAGAGGCCTGGACCAGGAACGCCTCTCTTTTGAAATCATATGCACGAAAAGTGTTATTTGTGGCTGAAGAGGAAGACAAACCTTCTGGCTACACCTTTGAGGATTCAAGGGTAGTATTGGAGAAACAGTTGCGGAATTTACAGGAGGCTGTAAAGGATGGACTTGCCCTTGGACTTGACTTGCCTGTCATTGAAGAGCTTCAAGCCCTTTGTGATGCCTTTACATGGAGCATCAGGGCTTCACTCTTGCTCCATACTCAGCCTGCAATGGAGGTGTTTTTTTCAACTTTGAGCCTGCTGTGTATAAGAGAGAAGTTCCTGTTTGTGTCTTGTGAGGAGTTAATTTATTGTAGCTTGCCCTGGTGACATGAAGAGTTTGCTAAAGCTCCAGCTAATCTCAGGGAGATGTGTCAGTGCCAGTTATGGAACTGAATGAAAGCAGTAAAGGGCTTAGTCAAATGTAATTACATACACCTGTGATGTTTCTGTTCATGGTTACTGCCGCTGTTATGAGCCAGGAGATTGCAAGGTTGTGCTGGTGCTGGACTTCATTCAGCTTCAGAAAATGCTATTCTGGACTTTTTGCAGGTTTCATTAAAGCTAAATAATTACTTGTTCTGGGTGTTTTGTTGAGCAGGAAATGGAGTCTCTCTGGAATGAGGGAAAAAGTTTTCTATTAGGGACAAGACAGGGTATTCTTTTGCAAAAGACTATACTGAGAGCACATTCTTGGCTACAGAAGGTTGCCACTGTGGTGCCTTCCTATGGGCATTCTCCTTCCTGCACTGAGGGCCAACTTGAGCAACTTCTGGAAGAAGCGCAGGTATAATGTGAACTACAACTTATAGCCCATAGTTGAATTGTTCCTGTTGACCAGATAATGTGTTCTATAGGATGCAAGAAGCATTCAGTGCATAAGGCACTTACAATAGTTTTAAATGCATGTGTGCAGTCCTTATCAGTCTCCCTGACAAACGATGTGAGCCATATTTCTCAACTACTTGCAGTGAACAGGTATCTTAGCTACTGAACACACACTGTTGGAAGTAGTGTAGTCTGCTGAATTCCATATCCATATCTGTGAATCAGCATATGTATGTGAACTCTGAAAGCTGTCTAGGAAAGCAATATCATCACTGATGATTCAAACCACAGTAATTCACTCTGGTTTTAATCTCTTTGAAATGCCCAGTGAAGGAAATCGTACTTGAGGTCATATGGTATGGCACTGTGTCTCACTGCCAGTGCTGCATTATTGCATGCCACAGGTCTTGGAAAGAAAAGGTGAGCCAGGCCCTTTCTTGCAGTGAAGACTGCTTGACAAAAGCAGAACTCATTCAGCTGCAGGTATTACTTTGCTGAACCATAGGCCAGTATTTTTCTGTGTTGACATATAATCCCAGAGCTCTATTCATTTGTATCTGAGTGTATTAATTTGTTGCTGCTCTTGCTCTTCTAATGCATCTGCTTTCTGAGTTTAATGAAACTCTGATGAGTTGAGTAATACAACTTGGTGCAAAGTAACACCATATATTAGTAGGAGTATCTTGCCTCACTGTTTCTTTCTAGCTTTTACCTATGGCCATTTGAGACCTTCCAGGAGTTGAATTACTCTTTCTGAATTGTGTAGGAGGATGGAGTTGCCAGTCACATCAATAGTGATATGCAACAGCAGCTTTCTGCAGTCTTGGCTTCTGCAGAAGGATGGTTATCAAGTTGCTACAAGGCCATTTCTTTGCCATCAAGCCCTTCCTCTAAGACTCTTAAAGAGCTTCTTATTCATGTAAACCCCTTTGCATGTCTGTATGCTGATCATACTGATAGTTGCATTCCTCTCAAAGGTTGCTGCTGTGGACTGGAGAGCCACTTCCAAGAGTGTAGTTCTTATTGGTTGTGGCAGATCTTTGCTGCCTGATGGGAGTGTGTCAAGTACACATAAGAATCAGAAAACATCAATATTTCATTTTGCATAACTCTGAAAGAGCTTCTTTTCCATTTACACCTCCTTGGCTCCCAAGGGCCTGCTACTGTGAACTGTGAAACCTCTACCACTAGGCTTGTTGTTGCCAATCTTGTCCCTATTTGGTGGATTACTTTGGTTCTACACTAAATAATCCGTAACTGCTGTCTTACATTTTTTGAAATGTCACAGAATTAAGGCAATTTGTTAATTCTCCTCTCGGTATGAAACATATACTTCATGGTTACCAATGTAGATTTCATTTAAGATGAAGTTGTTGTATAAGCTGTTGTCCCAACTTTACCCAGTATGGTGGCTTTGGCAGATGGGCGAGTCTGTGGAAAGAGCTTGTCAGCAAGTGGAAGGGGAGGATGTGGAATGTGTTTGTGGAGGAACTTGTATTGGAGCAGACTCAAGCATGTTGCAATGTGATTCTTGCAAGGGATGGTATGCTGTTGCAATTTCATTTCTGAGTTCACTAAATCTGTGTACCAATTGATTCTGCTCTTAATGCCACTATATTTGAGTGGTTTGAGTGGTTGGTCAGTAAACTGTCCACTTAAATTTTTGTCATGTGATATGGCAGGTACCATCCAAACTGTGTTGGTGTATCACAAGTTCAAACTAGGGTCCAGAAGCAGTACATTTGCCCATTTTGTAATGCATTATCTACAGGAATCTTGGCTTTTTGTGATAATACTCTGAAGGTATGATGCTGTTTACAAAATTGCATGTTGGACTGTATCTCCATAGCACCTTCTCCATTAGATTGTGCAGCATCTTTGTTTTCAAGTTGTAAGCTGTGATCCTTTTTATGAAGGTACAGCAACTGCTTTTGTGAAAAAATGAAAGCATTATTCAAGGAGATGTTCTCAGGAGGTCTTTGGTGTTTGCAGATACATGTCACACAGAGACCATCACTGGCTGTTCTTGTGGAGCTTTTCAACTCTGCCAATACTATTTGCTGCAGGTTCTCTCAGATTGGTTAACTATCCAAATTTGCTATAGAATGGTTGTTCATTGTAGTGATTTCTTGTGATGCTAATAGTCTGGTTTTTTCTTTTGATAGGCTGGAGGAACAGGAGATGCTGCAACTATTAATCAGTGCAGTCCATGCCTGGGAAGCTCGTGTGATTGAGATTATTGAGCCTGCTCTTCATGACTGCAGTACTTCAGTTGATGTCTTCTCTCTGCTGCACATCTTGAAGGTACAGACAAGCCTATAGACAGCTGCTTTGGGTTCACTGGAAAATATTCTGTACATAGCAATTCCAACCTTAGTGCTTCAAATGTAATTGGAGAAGGATCTGACGTTCTTTGAAAACCTTTCACATTTTCTTTGTCAGTCACTTGTACATGACTAAAGACTTTTGTGATTGACAAGTAGTGGCAACTCTGACTGCCAATATGGTTGAATGAGCATGTGCAGGCTGTTGGAACCATGGAGGTGCAGACTGAAGTAAATGATAGGGTTAAGGCTGCTGTAGCAAAAAGTACTCATGCAATACGTTTGCTTGAAAGGCCAGACAAGCAGTCACTACGATGTACAACTAATCTTGCTAGAGAGGTATGGTAGGTAGAATTGATGGCATATTATTGCTAGTAGCTTCCTCTGATCTACCACAGTTTCTCATATAGCTGGCAAAATGCTATCTGTATCCCTGGTTCAGGTCTCCTAACCCTTACCTAGCTGTTTGCTGATAACGGTTGAACTCCCGGAGGAAGGAAATCTCATTTGGGAATTGTTTCAAAAGGAGTTTGAAACTAACCTGCTGGTGGCTGTCTGAACTTTTGAGCAGGAACTTGCATCATCTGTGGATGATGATGACTATGTGTTACCAGATCACAAACATTGGGAGTCATGTGGCTCCAGCTGGTCAACTCATGCGAAACAGGTCAATAACATTCTTTATTCAACCTAAAGCACTAGCATTAAATGCAGGCTTCACATTACACATTGTTGTCAACAAAGGAATGTACAGGCAGATGAGAGATGCTGGCAGTTTGGAGAGCTCAACTTTTTTGATCAGGATGCATAACATGAAATGAACTGAGCAATTTTGTTATTAGCAGTTGAGAAATGTGACTATAACTAGACATAGGTCTCCAGTGTTTTGCACTGCACTGTTGACAGTCCTGTGTCTTGTCACCTTTTTCTCCTGCAGTATGTATTGTGCTGGCACTCAGGTTTGGATGAAAGTTGTCTTTTGGATATGTGGCAGGGTTTGAGAGCACAAAATGTACTCTACTGCATATGTCGAAAGCCATATGATGAAGAGCAGGCAATGATTGCTTGTGATTGCTGTGGTGAGTGGTATCACTACAGCTGTCTTCAGCTGCCTGAGCCTGACATTGATGAGGATTTGCCAGATCAACACAACAGTGATGACTTCATGTGTCCTGATTGTGAAGATCAAGCCAGGCTTGTGCAGATGCCCCTGCATTGTAAGGAGGTTGATCTTCTCGTGTACAGACAGAACTTTGAGTAAGCCAAAACTCCTAATTACTGTTCTACCTTGTTTTGCAAACTGAACATCTGCAATTTGCTGCTAAAGTGTATTCCCCCAGAGTCGCTCTGACTTTGAATTAGTCTTGTCTTGAGCATCCATGGCAGCTCGTCACTGCCGTTCGTGATGAAGGTGATGGTCTGTCACTTTGTGAGCGACTCTCATGAGGTTATGACTGCACTCATTGTCGTGTTACCTTAATTGTTGTTGTGGAGATTTCTCTGCAACTTCATCGATCTTGTCTTTAGCATCCAGGACAGCCTTCCTGATGCACTTTTCCATTGCATTCATTAGCTGTTCTCTGCACAGTGGATTGTTAAATAAGTTGGCTGAAATTACCCAAAATCTTAGTCATCCTCTCAATGTGTTTGAGCTAGTGTTGGAGCAGGCTTGCTTACAAGACTTGGAAGACTAATGTTGGAATACACCACACAGGGAGACCTCTTGTAAAGTGGAGACACCCAAGACACCAACATATGTGGAAGTTCCACAAGCAGGCTCAAGAGGGAAGAGAAGTAGTAGGGCAAAGACAAAGGCAGTGTCACAGCATAAGTGGCAATACAGTCATCTGCTGCATGGCAGGAGTGCAACAAGTGACAGCAGTGAGGTGGAGACAGCCCCAACTGATCGCCCCTGCCGACGCACTGCTGGTCGCCATAGTGGTTTTTACCTGCTGCTCATGCGGTCCTGTTAGGTTCATCTCTCAACTTTGTTGAATGGAAATTCTTTAAAGGATATCAAATAAATGGAAACATCTTCTGACAACTCAAATTCATGTCTGGTCTGCTTTCCAAGCAGTTTCATTAGTAGTGGATGCAGATTGGCATGTCATTGATCCATCTGTTCCTTGTTTGTCTTATCCCCTTTTGTCTGTTTATATTCTGTTCTTTTTCCTGTATCCTCTTTTTGTTTTCTTGGTTTTTCTTCATGTTTTCCCTTTCTGTGGTGTTAGATGGGAGCCAGCATCATGGCTGAGTCTTCCCAATGTTTTTCAATTTGTGACAGAAATTCAATACAGAGGCCAGTGGTTCCATTTGCCTATACTGTAGGGAGCTGATGAAGTCAGTGGGTACATTGTGATAGATAAGTTGCTAGACTGCATGTTACTCTCTCTTCATGGTTCCTGAATAGGTGCGAGGGTTGTTGTCACTGCTGCCGTTCATACCAGCATCAGGTGGGTACCAGAGACATGAGGGTAATACTGGCATCGCACCAATACCTGCCTTCTATGGGACTGGCGGTAGTAGGTACTATCTTCATACCAGGGTTATATTACTTTGACTAACAAGTATATATACCTACCTCATAGGAGCCAAAATTTGAGCTTGGATCCCAGGATTAGGTTGGTATGAATGTTTAGAAAAAAGATCCAATAAGCTGGTATGCTCAGAAGTTGATACCCGCCGCATTGGTTCATAGTTTGTACTAGTTCTTCCCTTTTGTGGTCCCATCAGGAGTTTTTGTTGCACAAAATTTGTTGGTTTTTGGCAAAAAAATTGGGAAGATTTTTTCTTGTGTTTCTTGTGTAAATTTGACAAACCTTTTTGTTTTGTTTTTTTTTTTTTTTTTTTGTTTTTGGATCACAAAATCGAAAAATAAACTGAGGTCCCATCACTTCAATAAAATTCTCTTCTAACCTAAGGTATTAGTATGGTCATGTTAGTCAAAGAGTGGACACTCGAAGAGTTTGGATTTTGGACCTCCAAATTGGTCCCTGGAGGACACCATATCAAAGAAATCAAATTAGTACTTTTGTATTTCTCTTACAAAATTTTCCCTTCCAATTTTGATTTTCAGAGTCAGAATGTCATGTCAAAAGAAATCAATTTTCTCAAGAAGTGCATTGCACCAGTGTGTGAGTGTGTATGTGTGTGTTTTTCATTTTTATTATTTTAATCTTTGATGTAGCATCTTGAAATTGTCGTGTTGTAAAACAACTATTGCATTATGATTTACCCACTCATGTGGACTTTGCCCAATAGTTAGAAATGAACAATCAATGTTCTTTACATATAGGACTTTGCAAAGTACACAATAGTGGTTCACTTGAATTGTATCACTGGTCAATTAAAAAATAAACAAATTAAAAAATAAAATAAAAAATATATCCAAAAAAAAATGAGCCATTATAACTTGCATTCATTCACCTTGTACCCCATAAATAAATGAAAATCTTGAAATACTCAAGAATTGAAGTGGTGACATTTGACAACTTATCTAAAACTCACGAAAGAGTGTTTCTTCAAAACATTTGCATGTAGTTGAAAAGTTGAAAAAAACACATCCAAAAAATCCAAATATTGTAAACCGGACACAAATCAACTTTTCAAATTGTTTTGGAAAACTTATATAATCATTATGGAATACGTAAATTGGCAATTACAATCATGCCATTTAGTTTTTTCTATATTAACCATGCATGCTATCTATCCTTAAGGGAAGTATTTTTTATTTACACATATTTATTGGTGGATACACTTTATACTTACTTATACCTTATTCTTGACCAAATCATTATGTACATATCTAAGTCCATTTAGTAATGAGATTTCATGTTTCCCATAATGCTCACTATATGTTGTTTCCAATAGCCTACATAATTCCTTGGGAAAGGGCTTTTTATGTTGTTTCCAAATCCCTACATAATTTCTTGGGAAAGGGCTTTTTTACGTTGTTTCCAAAACCCTACAATTTTTCTTGGGAAAGGGCTTTTTATGTTGTTTCCAATAGCCTTACATAATTTCTTGGGAAAGGGCTTATATGTTGTTTCCAATAGCCTACATAATTTCTTGGGAAAAGGGCTTATATGTTGTTTCCAATAGCCTACATAATTTCTTGGGAAAGGGCTTTATATGTTGTTTCCAATAGCCTACATAATTTCTTGGGAAAAGGGCTTTTTATGTTGTTTCCAATAGCCTACATAATTTCTTGGGAA
>Ga0209208_10005035_pt1 | contig 18523 bp, 15 predicted proteins | sample S1TSphfallax_3_FD_187694 | JGI IMG/M metagenome (GOLD analysis project Ga0209208, IMG submission 187694) | Host-associated microbial communities from peat moss isolated from Minnesota, USA - S1T2_Fd - Sphagnum fallax MG (SPAdes) (version 2) | ecosystem: Host-associated > Plants > Peat moss >... | reverse complement strand
TGATTTCTTCCACCATGGTTTTTTAATCATTTGATCCTTACCATGTGCATTTATAATATTGCTGTTTTTTGAGCATATATGAACAGAGGTTGTGTCTTGAAGACCCATTCTGGAATTTTTTTTCGGGAACAGCCATTGTGAACCTTAAGAACCACCTGGGTTTTGTGCAATTTCTAATGCCCACCCAACACCACTGCTTGTTTCCCCCTCCTGCCTGCCCAGGGTTCTCGCACTCTCTACAAGGCCAAATTCTGCATTTTAAGATGCCTGAAAAATGACAGAATCTGCCCTCAAAACCCTAAATTAGGGCGAGAATTTTAGTAATGAATCTAGCATTCTGTAGTCTACATAGTTCATGTTCTGGTCTAGATTATCCCATGCACCCGAAAAAGATCTATTCAAACAATAAAACAATAAAACTAATGAAACACTTACAAAAGGACAATTGCAATTTTCTTTTAAAGAGCTCAAAAATTCAGTAGTCCCGGCGGGTTTCGAACCCGCGACCTTTCGCGTGTAAAGCGAACGTGATAACCACTACACTACGGAACCAGCCTGCAAAGACATTTTCCATGGTAATAGATTTATACTATTTGGGCACATCAACCCAAGCTTTCAGACGCAAAGGAATTTCCCTTTTTTTGATTAATAGTGTGAAGCAGACCTCTAGAGAGCAGACCCTAAATCCTCCAAGTAGTTTTCATTTGGTCCCACATTTTGAGAAATTCTGGGGAGGTGTTGTTCTTTACAGTGTCAACCCAGAGTGCAATTTTGTGGGGATCTTCATGAACCATTTTATATTTCAACTGCTGCCGGTTTGAACTTTTCCATCAAGCTGGGGCAGAATCAGTGTGCAATGAGATGGAGATGGAGATGAGCCACATGTTTCTTCTTTACACATCAAGAACATCCACTTCCTCTCGAAAAGTCTACTAGGGGAGTGTGATATAACAAAATCACCTGACCAGAAAAGACATAACATCAGCTTCCTTGTCTCTTCTTATACATGAAAACAATTCGGAGTCTTTTTTCTTTGCTACTTGGCAGTTAAAAAGACATGATCTTAACATGAAAAACATAACATAGTTTCATGGTGTAAAGCCCTTGGTTACAACAAATGCATCATTAGTTTCATGGTGTAAAGCCTCAATTCCATAGCATAGATATCCCTATGACAAAATGCATCCTGTTCAGTGAGTGCTTTCATTGGATTTTGAGTGAATTCACTGGTTCAATTGAACAGGACTGTGCAATGAGTGCTTGCATTGGATTTTGAGTGAATTCACTAGTCCCATTGAACTGGACCTAAAGAGGATGTAATGGATTCAATGGTCCAACTCAACAAGGATTAATGAACTACACCCACATTTTTTTTTTATAGTAGTGTATGCATCCATGGCTAGATTCTTTAGAATTTGTGAAAGCTCTCAAAGTTGGACTTTCGAAAGCTATACATCAAAAACATGATTGATATTCTCAGTCCAATCAATTGACACACAAAACAGAATCAACCCCCCGCTCATCTATTTTTCCTGTTCAAAGTATCAAGCAAAAATGATATGAACTACTACTAGTATCAAATCAAGTAATAACATCATAAACTAGTAATGAAAACAAGAAGGATAAATAAATAGTATCAAAACAAGCAGCAGCTCATCACTATATCTAAAGCCACACTATCTTCACCCTGTCTTTGGGCCTCCTTTCACCCCCCCCAATCCCCTCTTTCAATGGTATCTGCAAAGTAATGAAATTTTATTGAATCTGAGTATGAAATGATACTAGAAGCTGAGCATTCATTTAATGCACAAGGTTCAAGACCAATTATAGTAGTTGTACAAGTAGGAGCAGTGAAAATATAAGTACATGGCAGCAGTGGAGGCGCTCAGGAAAAAGGAAAGACAGGATGAAACTCAGTTTACTACCAAAAGTGATGGTTTGGATGCAAGTTGAGATATTAATTCATCCAAAGAACGAACGCAGGAGTCGTGTTCGACGAACGAATTAGTCCGTTCGTTGTCTGTCGTCTTTCGTCGTCTGGCTGCCTCCAGCTCTTTGCGATGGCGCACGCAGTTTTGTAGCGATGTAGATGCTCGCGCGACGTGGGGATGTCGCGATTGTAAAAACACAATTGTTCACGGCCGTGAAACGCGTTTCAGAAGATCTTTTTTTCCTTCTTTTTTCTCGGATTTGTTTTTATCTACTCGAAGAAGGTTTTTTTGTTGTTAGGTCTGCTTCGACGAGGAGGGGAGCGCAGCATGAAGGTATGTCCCTCAGATATTCCTGTGTCCAATTTTGGACATTATATTGAAGGTATGAACTCTCAGGAACAGGCTGTGATGAAAAGATGAATTTTCTCTTCACGTTTTATGCCAAAAAATAAATCAGCTTCGGTGTTTCTGCACAGCAGCAACCTGCAAAAGTCTCCGCAGGTTTTTTCTTTGGCTGTGTTTTGAGGTTCATGGAGCTATAGCCAGGGTTTTCAAATCCGGGAGTGGAAGAAGAAGGGGCTCCAGATCGGGAAGTTTGGACGGAAGAGATGTTAATCGATTTTCTTTTAAGCTTTTTCTGCTGGCTGCAGCTAAGATTGGAGAGTGCGAGAAGGGTTCAAGAGGCATGGCGACTTTCAATGCTTGCACACTCTTTTCACCCAACAGGAGGATATTGTAGACATGCAGCACATTCAAGAACTGTTTCATCGTCTGATGTGCAGTGAGCTCTCATTGCCCTTTCCTTAGCTTAAGCATCATACAATGAACCCTCAGGGAGAGAAAGACTGAGATGGTTTAATAATGCCTGTTGTCTTTGCAAAAACGTTCAGGAAGTTGCTTTTCACTTAACAGTAACTCTCTCTTCATCCAGCTGCTCCATTTTGTTCCTTTGATCATGTAAAGACCAGTGACTGTGATGTGTGCATCCCAAGCATTCTCAGGATTTAACAATTGATCTTGTCTTAGAATTGGTTGTCACAATCAGCTTCAAACCCTAAGAGTGATGACTTCATAGCTGATGGCAAGAATCTTCACTTATGGAGTCTGTAATCAAAATAAATTCTGAGCCTCAATTTTGCTACAAACTGGAGGGAACTTTCTTGAAGATGATTTTTGTCTTGGCAGGCTGAACGAGCAGATTCGGGGAGCTGCAGGGCATTATTTTGGTTCCTTTTCTTTGCCAAGAACTCAGGGTGGAAATGTGCTGTTTACTCCAACAAGAAGATTTCACACTGAGCCCCATATATGGAGGTTGATCAGCCAGCAGCGAATGAGCATAGAATTACCCCTGGCACTTCGCACCAGGAGGTCAGTTGCAGATGGTATGGTTGTGGGGACAATCAGTATGAAAGTGGGACGGGCAACCCTCAGGACACAAGCAAGGGTTGTGACTGAGGCAGGAAAAGCAGAAGTATCCAGGGGTGCAAAGCTGACTATGGAGATTCGGAGGCTAGGGGAGAACAAATCACAAGCAATGCTCATGTATTTGGTTGCCATGGTTGCAGCTATGGTGGGGATTACCTATGCTGCAGTTCCTCTGTATCGCAAATTTTGTCAAGCTACTGGTTATGGAGGCACTATTCAGAGACGTGAGGTGTGCACTTTCTTATACCATAGAGGAGAATGCCACTTTATCTCTCATATTTAGACTGTCTCAGAGTCTTTCAGTTATTTCAACTGCTTCAGTCGTCAGTTCATGCTTAGCTTCAATTCTTATGTGCATGGTATTGAAAGTCAGAAGGACGCTCTCTATGTTGATTATGTTACAGCTCAGGAGACTCTTACTCAAAAATTATAGTTGCAGATTTTTGCTTCTTTGACTTCTGTACTACAGTGTATGATGTGGAGAATGTCTTTTGCAACACAGAGTCAAACAAGTATATCCTTTGAGCAATGCAGATCTGTCTTGGCCTCAGTGTTACTCTAGACTTCAGCATTTAGTGCTTGAGAATAGTCTTCATCAGTTTGCACAAATCAAAAGCCACGTGTTCTCCAAGTATTGGATGGATCTTGACACTTGGATCAGCAGTTTTGTACTGACATCCCCGCAGTAGTTGATTGATGTGATGGGAGAGCAGTTCTGGTAGGGTTTAACCAATTTTGTAAATGACACATTGTGTGATTGATGAATTGTCCAGTCATTCCCCAAATTTATATTCTGCATATTTCTGATCTTGCAGTAGTCTCTTGTCTTGTCTACATCATGCTCTTGTTTGGTAACCAAAACAGGAGGTCCTGAACCATAAACCCTGACTGCTCAACCTGGAATTTCAATTCTGACTTGGAATATTGTAAAGGGGAGAAATTCAGGTCCAGCCATAATCTGAATGTAAGATCAATTGTGATGTGATGTGACAAGATTGCCTCATGCAGACGGTGGAGGAGAAAATTGCTCGCCACAAGGCTGAAGAATCTGCAGGTGTTCGGTATGTTTCTGGACCTTTCATGCTTCTCTCTGTGTTGAGGAAACTATATATTACAATACTGTGTATGGTAGAATGGGTAGTTGTGAATGCTTTTTAGTGGAAGCTCACAAGGTGATTCATGTTCCTGTTCTCAAGACTGGACAGCTTTTGCCACATGTTGTATGCTGTTGCAGAGAATTGGTGGTGCAATTTAATGCTGATGTTGCAGATGGAATGCCCTGGAAATTCACCCCTTCCCAACGTGAGGTGAGTTTTCTTTGTGTGTCACAAAGCTGCCTGGAAATTGAAACATTCATTGGTCATTAAGAGTTGGAATGCCCTGTCTGGAGCAAGAACTGTGAAACTTAAGTGTGCAAGGGAGGCAAGGTTCAACTTGTTGGGGACAATCCATTTAAGAAGATTCCATTACATTGCTTCAGTATCTTTGGTTGGGTGGGGTTTTCAGTGGTATCAACATTTACACCAGATGTGGTCTGTGGGTCAGGTACGTGTAAGACCTGGGCAGAGTACCCTGGCTTTTTACACAGCAGAGAACAAAAGTGAAACACCAATCACAGGTGTTTCCACTTACAATGTGACACCAATGAAGGTTAGCCACAGATTTTTTATTGCCAGCCTCTTGAAAGGAATAGAGGGATAGCACAAAGCCTGTTGTTCCAGCTCATTTTATCGTTTGATTTTCAGGATGCATAAGAAATGTGTTTGGTGATTGCAGGCAGGGATTTACTTCAACAAGATCCAATGCTTTTGTTTTGAGGAGCAACGGCTCCTTCCTGGTGAAAAAATCGATATGCCAGTAAGCTAAATAAAACCTGTCTTGAGGTTGAAAATGTGGAGTGAGGCATCTAGAGTCATAATGCTTGTTTTAACTTAATGTTCACTATCCTTCTTGCAGGTATTTTTCTACATTGATCCTGAATTTGCCACAGACCCTAAGATGGACAACATCAACTCCTTGATCCTTTCATATACATTCTTTAAAGTGGAGGACACACCCACTCAATCATAGGCAAAAGGTGCCCTCAACTAAATGACTAATGTATCACCCATACGTGTTGGGCGTGTTGGATCACTTCTTTCACTTTGTTTTCTGATTCCCCTGATGAGGTTGGATACGTATGAGATATAACTGTTCATATCATGCTTTTGAGGAAACCTACCAGAAAAACACCCATAATGGGTGCACAAATTTCTTCTAGGAGTGCCAGACAATCTGGAGCATTATGAGATTGCTGCTTGAGGGGAACAATATTACTAGTCAGTTGTCACTTCAATAGCTTCAGATTTGACTAGATGAGGTTATTCAATTAAACTAGACTAGCAGTTATTCTTGATGTTGGGAGAATTGGATTTGAAGTCTAACCAGTGACAAGCACAGGGAGGTCTGATTTAGACAGACATCCAGATAACCACTCATTCTTTCTCAAATGTTCTTGATGAGGAGCAACTTTTGCATTGGGGCAGGCAGGTGGTTTTCAGGAGAGCTGTCTGTCCTTCAGAACTAGTAAACACTCTGAGGAGAGGTGTTTCTCATCTCCCAGGTTTGCAAGGATCTTCCATAGAGGTTTAAAGTGGGAAAAGGAGCAGTTACAAGTTTATGACTTTGAGAACTTAGACATGGGATGGATAAATATGTGAACCTAACTCAGGCAGGTGTATTAGATTGGGTGCTTGGGAAATGAAGGTAGGTCTGAGTTTTGACCTTTAGTTCTCCAGACTCTCCACTAAAATAAACAATTGAGCTCATCATGACATGGCTGTGGCCCTTTTGATAGCAAGTCTGAACCAGCTACAAAGAGTTAAAATAGGAAATTTTTCCATGAGTTCCTGAAAAATGAAATCAGAGTTCACAATAACACCTGGGGAAGGAACATTCCTCAAATGTGGTTCCAAATAAAAATTACATTGTTCCATGGTCTCTCCCTTGAAGATAGAGGCAACTATGCGGTAATCTCCATCAGCATTAGTTCCTTTTGATATTTTGCTAAAGTAACAAGATCTTGTTTGAATGTCTGTTTACAGCTTCAGACCCATCTGGTATCCAACAATGAACGTATTAGGGTCAATAATTGGACTAGCAGGTATGAGAGTTGAAGGGGAGATTGATATCCACCAAATCAGGTATGGGAGTTCAATGAGTAGTATTCTCAACCAGACCAACAGATAGCTGGATATGATAGACTACTTCTAATAGCTACTCATTGCCAATTGCATTTTTTCTTTAGATAGCAGATGGGAATTGAGCGTGAAGTAGTAGGGATCATGATTTTGGTGTTGTGTGTGGTACATGTTAGATTGTTGAGTGTTTTGCATCACTCAAGTGGTGATGATGTGTGTTCAAAAGTTAGTAGTTATGATTTTCTATAGTTTGAAATGACTATTTCTTGTAATTGATTTGAAATTGATATTGAGTTATTTTAAGATATAATGGGTTTTTCACATAATACCAATATTCATTGTTGGTATGGGTCTCTTCACATTTTACATTCACACCCTTATTAGAATGTATAAATTTAGTTAAACTCATACCATATATGTTATATGACATTGGAGATTTTTTCTAATAACAATGCCATTCTGGTATTATTATTTTTTGGAGACGTCTAGACGACTACCGTAATAAGTATATGTTTGCCCAACACTAGTATTATGACTTATGCTCAATTCTTGTCATGTTTTGTTTCTGTTGTGTGGAGCTGACATAACATTATCTTTGACGTGTTATTTTGGAGATCTCTCTACAGTTGCATAAGAAACTGATGGGGAAGCTTTGCTTTGAACCCAATTCCTATGGATTTAGACCTAGATAGAGCTACTAAGATGCCACCACCATTAAAGCCATATTCTTAGATCCTTGATATGCCAAAAAGAGCAAATATGTGTCGGTTCTTGAAAAGAGAGTAACTAATAGGGACACTTTTGATACAGAATTGGATTTCTAAGCTAAGAAGGAGAGCTTACAAAAAAGCACCAGTTCTGTTGCAGATTACCAAAAGATAGCTGTTTTCATTTGGTCCCACATTTGGAGGAATGTTCAGCAGGTTTGTTTTTGGGAATTTCTTGAAACATTTCCTATTTTAACTATTGCAGGTTTGAGATTGCAATAGAAGGCAGAGCTGCGATGCAATGAGCAGCTTGTTTCAATTGAATTGACACTCAAGGATTGCACTACTTGTCAATACAGGTGCGGATCTAGATTATCTTTTAACACTTCTGGTCTCAAAAACTAAACTATTTGACATTAGGCAAAGCTTTTGTCTCAAGAGTTAAGTATAGCCAGGGGGGCCTTTGTCTCAAAGAGCTAAGTAGATCAGTTTTTTCCCTGATGGGCTGATATAATTCAACATGTGAAAAATAGAGCACTTTCTCCAGGGACCCCAAATTGAAGCTTTAGCCACATAGTGATATGAAACCTCATGATACAAAAAGGCAAGTGACAACCCAAAAAACAAAATGATATAGAGGCATGATTAAATCAGTTACCCAACATTCATATTTTGAGAAGAAACCCAACAAGTAGACAGGTAGATTTCAAAACAAACCCATCAATTGGATGGGTGCACCCCAAAATCTACACATGCTTTGTCCATTAGATTGGGGCAATAAAAAAAAGGCAAGTCAACTTTCATCCATGCTTTACCCAAGCTCCACAAACTATGGATATGTATCAAGACCCAGCTCTCACACACACACATGCACATACATGCACACACAACACAACACGACAAGTGTCTTGGTGAACAGTTAGTGGATCAGCATCCATGTTTGATTTGTTCATGTAGAGTTGTATATCCAATCCATGCATGCACTAGTCATTGGCTTTACACACACGGAAGTGTGTGTAAAAGCTTGGCAACACCCATGTGGTGTTCAATCCAGCCAGGGTGAACCAGCAACACCCAAAAGTGCACCATGCAAGGTGGAAAGGAAACACTTTTTTTTTTCCTTAGTATTATTCATGACCTATAGCTAAACCCATGGTATGGTTAGCTATGTACTATCCATCTACATGCCTTTACCTACTTACATAGAAACATCTACATGCCATTTCCTACCTCAGTAACTCAGTTGTGGATGAGTTCATCCACAACCGAGTCATAATGTGTGTTCAATGGATAGTACACTGGTGGGTGTTGGATCACATAATCAATGTACATTGGTGCATGACGCACTACTCATGGAAAGATGATATAGCATTGTGTGTATAAGAAGAGCCTTGAGCCCAGCCTCTTGCCGACCACGTGGTGTTATTGTTCTTGAGCAAGATAGCAAAAAAAAGGGTTGACCTATAAGGCTATGATTTTACAAAGGCCATTGAAATTCCTTGAAAATTTTATTAGCATAGTGTAAAAGAGATTTAGTTGTTGGTCATTTGAACTTTCGTGCAAGAAGGGGATTGTTAGCTATGTACTAACCATCCACATGTATCTAGTGTCTACTTACCTAGTACCCACCAAGTGCTTTAGGTACTTACCTACATATATAGTAACCATTTTATTTTGTCTACTCACTTACTTATGATATTACTCACTTAAGGTGCATTCACACTTGGTGTTAAGTACTCTTGTATTAAGTCCCCTAACACCAAGCTAGTCATTTAGAACTTAAACCTATTTACCATGAAAATTTTATGTTAAGTTAACATTCACTTAATATTAAATGATCATCCATTTAACATTGGGTGCCACTTAAGGTGCCACCTAGATTTTCACTTCACACTAACTTAACATTAGGTGTGAATGCACCTTTATTTAAGCAGTTCCTAGTGTTTGGAGGGTAAGTGTAAATACACATATAATTGTCGTGTAAAATTGTGTAAGTGTAAATTGCTTATTCATATTTTGTCAATTTTTTTCATCTACACTCACATAGTCACTTGTAAAGATATTTGGTAGGGTAAGTGTAAACAAACTAGGTTTTAGAAAAGAAAAAAGAACTCCAACCCTCACCTTTCACACTTCATTATTTATTAGCAATCCACACAAATTTGATTGCATTTTTTTTTCCCCTCTCAACTTTCTTCTTTTCCACCCTTCTTAGTTTCTTAAAAAAATTCTTACCCATCTCCTTATTTATTCATCTCTTGGTTTTTCTTTGTTTTCTTGCTTTGTCAATTGACTAAGATGGTTGCTTCCTATTGGTTGTTTTATTTTGTTTGTGTAGGGCATTTTTATAGGGGACAAAATGGTAGATTGTGAAAAAAGAGAGTAATAGTGTAACACTAAGGAATGGGGTGTTCTTGCAATAAGCACTTGTTTGAGACAAAGCCAAGGGAGAAATTTGATTTTTCTCCATGTGAAGCCCAATAGGCATCATGGGAAAGAGAATAAAAAGAGGTAGATCATTACAAGTTAGTTCTTTGATTTTTTATTTTTTTTAAGGTCATCAATAGAGTGGAGGTTGTCAAAGATTCACTCAATTGGTAAATGCAAATCATTTACACTTACACGATTTTACATAGCTTAAAATGGATTGACATGATTTGAACTTACATTTACACATCCCATCTACACACATGTGGTTGAGAAATTTCACATTTACACACACACAAAGAGTGTAAATAAGTTTGTTACTAAAACTTATATGAGAGGTATGTCTAAAATCATATATATTAGTGTAGCATGTGTCGTTGGCCCAAGTGTGAACACATTGAGCACTCAACTGATTTTTCTTTCCAAACCCAATTTTTGCAATTTGTTTGAATTTCCAGCAAACAAAAAGAGCTCTTTTTTTCTGGTAAAGAATTTTTTTGGTAACAGCCCACACTTTCTTCCTTTTCTAACAAGAGAAATTGGAGCAAGTCTTTACACTTGGCAAAGCCCATGGCCTCGGGCTTTAACCGTACACATTAAGCACTCTCATGGTACACAAATACGTGTATAACAAGGTATATGGTGATGGTGGACTTGTTGAGTAAATGACAAGAAAACGGTACCAAATGCTTTATTGGCCTTGCCTACCAAGGCAAGGATATTGTGTTTAGATTCATTATAGAGTATACTAGCTTAGTGGATTTTGGCCCCTAGGTAATAAATAATAATAATAATAATAGGTCTATTTTTATATGAGGATTCTTGAAAGATGATATTTTGGCTTGTGTTGAAACTTGAGATTAGTTATTATAGAGTTATAATAATATCTTGAAGGATTTTGGTTTCTTTTAGAGGATTTTTTTTTTTTTGGAAGATTATATTTTTGCATGGTGAAATACATATTTGAATTTTTCATAATTCTTCTTTTGCCTTGAGATACTTTTTAATGTAAATGGCAAGGCCAAAGAGGTGCATGCATGCCTGGTTGACAAAATGATGCCCTATCTAGTATAACACACACATGAGTATTGGGGAAGAAAGAAAGGACTAATGTCAATGCTTGTTTGTAAAGAAAGGGTTGTTTTTGTACCCCCAGCTACTGGGGCCATAATCAACTACCACCCCACCCGCAAACCATGCAAGATGGATGAATGTGTGAACAGGAAACTCTTTTTCATTTTGTGTCCCGTCCCATAGCTAACCATGATGGTGAGTTATGTATCAACCATCCATCCGGATGTATCTAAACATGCATATCAAATTACCCATGAATTTTTTTGCAAGGATCCCCTCTTGTTATTGATTAAGGAGTTCAAAGTTCAAATTTTATAATTATAGTGCCCATAATACTCGGTAATGTTTCAGTTCCATGACATTCAAACAAATGTCCATCGCACTTGGATGGGCAATCCAAATCCATTGAATCAAAGAATTATGAAACACAACAAATGCCCTAGTTAGTACCTTGGCCAATTTCGACAATAATTATATTATTTTCAGAAATGTTGAAAATTTCAAAAACAATTTTTTGTTTCAAATCAAAAAAAAAATTTGTGAAGGATAATGGTGAATATGTAGGAATATTCCATTTGTTGAAATGAATTTTTCAAAATTAATTAATTATTCGATGGACATGTGTTTGAAATGGCCAAGGTACTACGGTACCTGAACAAGAAGATTCTGAATTCATCTATAGTTTTTGGAAATTTGGTGAAGAGAAACTCATCCATACTCAGGCTCAAAAGGTAGTGAGGGCATTCCCAAAGTAAGGATGAAAGTAAGCCTCCATTTTGGGAATGTCCTCCACCCATGGGCTTTACCCATCGTGACCCAAGACATAAAGGTTACCATGAACCTAAACATATGACCATCATGAGGTGTAAGAATAGAGGAATCTACTCCTTAAGAGTGAGCGGGATCTTAAGCCTACTTATATGAGTAGGTGTAGTATCACTCCCCTTTTTTGACAAGGGATAATTATAAATATAATGTGCCCTCCAAACACACTAGGAAATTTCTCTAAGTGTGTTATGTATATGGGTAAAGCACAAGGGTGAAGGCATTACCAAAATAAAGGCCCACTCAAGGCAATAGTCAAGTGTTGCTCAAGTTTGATTATTCGTTTGCTTACATGTTTTGTCATGTGTAAAGAGTGGCCTCACTTTATTTTACTTTTAAAATCCTAAGATACCTGGTGAGTGCCCATTAGATATTATGGGAAACAAAATGGTGCCAAGCTTTACAAAAATAGAATGCTCACAAGAGTAGAACTTTTGGATTTTGAAAAGCCTAACAAGATTTTACACTCTACATGGTGCTTTATAAATGCATTATAGAAATCACAAGAGGTCTTTATCAATGTTGTGGGTGTAAAATGGTTTGGAACTTATGCTCTATGTAAATCTCTAATATCCATTTAGACTCATCTAAGTGTAGAACATGAGACATGTAAATGTAAAATTGTAAATGTAAAATTGACTCATCAACATTCCAATATTTATATGAGTTATTGTTGATGGTATTTAGAATAGCATCACTCGTACATACCCAAAGTATGGATGATATTCATCTTGGTATTCTTGTCAACTTATGTTGGGTGATGCTAATCAAGTTTTTTTTTGTTTAAGGTAATGTTCAATGAATTAGCCTTTTAAATTTAACTTAATAAACTATGTTAAACTAGTTATGATGTTTCTTGATAGAAGTTGAAAGATGTGATGGGTTGTGTGCATTGAGAACTTTACATGTTGAGCTTTTAATGCATCAAATTTTTCAAGATGTCAAAAGCTTTAAGAAGCCAAAAAAATTTCAAGCTCATGAGCTTCCACGTGTCAAAAACTGCATTTCATTGAAAATTTCAAGGTGATGGACTTCAAGGTGCTTAGCTTCACTACCTTGAGAGTCTCAAGGAGTTTAGAATTTGAAGTTTCATGGGTGTTATAGAGCTTGAGTGCATTATAAAAGGAGCCAAATGCAAAGGGTGCTTGTAAGTAGCTCTCAACATGGGGCATGGCAATTACCTTCAAACCTTGTGATAATGTTGGGAATAATACTAAAACTAAGAAAGAATTACCTAAACTAATGTAACTATACTACAAGCATTCAGAAAATAAGTTAGAAAACTTTTTCATAAAAGGAATAAATAAATATTTATACTAATGGTAATTATGATATATAACATAATTATTTTCTAGGTCCTAGACAAATACCATCATTGCTAAAATAGAAAAGAAGAAGAACTAAAAAAAAAAGTAAAGGAAATTAGCACTAGAGACAATAATTTTGCCTTGCAACAAAACTATCAAATGGATCATGCCAAAAGTAACTACCTCAAGGGAGAAAAAATGAAGAGAAAGGGAAATTCTCAAGGTTCTTCTTGTCCATCACCATCTTTTCTTCCTCATGGTTGTCCCCATTGTGGGCATGTTAATTCTTTCCTTTCCCTAACTCTACCACTATTTTTTTCTACCCAACTAAAATACACACATATATTTAAAAAGTCCCCAATGTATTTGTAAAAATAAATAAAAATCCATTATTCCCTCATAGCTCAAGTATAGACAACTTGCTCGCCATGTGGCAATGTGATAGAAAAGAAGAATTTTTAAAACCTAAAGAAAGATAGAGAGGTGAGAGAAAAAGAGAAAAAAACATGTTAGTAGGTAAACCTATTATTGATTATTGGGTTATCATACCGGCCCAACTAACCAATAGATAAAAAATAAAACCCTATTCTCTTTCATAATGTTCAATTGTAAAAAGTTGGTTACAAAGGTTGAATGTATAAAAAGAGGCAGGTGCAAGGGGAGTTTGAACATTTTTGCACAAGCTTAAATTGTAGCTAAATAGCAAAGAAAAAAAACAAAAAGCGAAAAAAGGGCAAGCAACAATGTAGGATCAAAGGGGTGGAAGGAATAGAATGCATGTAAATAATAATACTAATTATGTTTATATATTTAAAAGGCTTGACTCTACCCATACTTTGATTAAAAACAATATTAAATGCATGGTATGGGCTAAAAAACCTATACATGCTTATGACTTCCAATCTTAAGTTAGAGTTGATGTCTAGAATAGACTACACACCTTTGATGACATCTTATATGTGTAATTGATATCATTCAAAGTTGAATTACATACTCCTAATCCACAATAACCTAAATCCTAACAACCAATGCAATTAAAATGTAAGAAGACATATTCCTTTTTGCACATTGCAATATTGATTATATAAAACCAAGAACAAGTAAGTTAAAACAATTGCTTAGAAGTCCCCCATTTTGCAATAATTATGTCTCCATTTTCCCTAACAAAACACTCTTGAAGTTAGGATGTGATGCATCAAACTTCATCTCCAATTGACACATTATGCATGATGATAGTTTTTCCAATATGATGATTAGGGTTCTCTTTTAGGGAATCTAGCAAGAGGCCTCATCGGTGACTATGTGCTTTAGTTGGTAAAAAAACACCTCTTGCTAGGAGATTTTTTTTCTAACCATATGATGATTTTTTCATTGTAAAATCTCCCAAACTCTACACATGTAGTGTCATTAGGTCCATTTCATAAAAAGAGTTTCTTCTTGTTAAAAAAACAATCCTAATCATTATGTATGAAATCAAAATTATCTTAATGCACATGAGGCCATTCCCTATATATTTTAAGAAGCACCTAAGATAAAAGGATAATTTTCAAAATGTTATAAATAATGAAATATTTTGAGTATAATCTTGAATATATTAAATATATTATAAATATATTTTCATAATGAAACATAAGCACCCTATTTATATTTAAATAATATTTATTTTATATTTATTTCAATAAGTTGCACCTTGTATTTTTTGCACATAATTTATAATATAATGGAAGTGATCTCCTTAGGTGCATATGTTATATATAACTTATATGAATGGATACATCCAATTTTTAAAACACTTTTTGGGAAATGGGCCTCAATGATTGGCTCATTATAAAACAAGCAATTTGCCAATCCCTTCCCCATGTGCCCAATTGCCATTATTTTATTTGTGCAATTATGTTTATGATTTATTATTTTTTTCAACTTCCCATTTGGTTTGATGTAATAGTTTGTTAGTTGATTATGAGTGTTTGTCTTTCTTAAGGTATTGAGATTGTAAATATTCAACTTGTTTATTATAATTGTTTTTGGTCATTACAAATTTTGAATTGTTTTAAGTAGTGTTTGTCTTCATTAATAAATAACTAGAAAGTTATTATGAATTTTATAGGTTCATTACACATACTTTCAACCCATGTATTTCAGTCAATGAAAAAAAGACCCATATGCACTAGAAGTCAATCAATTAAACCAAACTAAATGAACTAAATTGAAATGTACCAATGAACTGAATTTTGAAAACTTGGTTTATGAAACTAAATATAAAAGAGTTGATTTTTTTAAATATAAAGATATAGGTGATTAAATATGAATAAGATAACAAAAATTATTATAACTAGGTTTGAGATTCTATGCACAATGAAATGATAGTCCTACCTAGTGATATAGGAATACACAATTGGCCCAATTACATAACAATGTTATTTGGAAACATGATCACACATGTTTTGTTGCATGACATAACATTGAAGAGGGAGGCAATCAAAACTTCATCCTATGCTCACAATTATAATACGTGTTAAGAAGTTGTGATTATTACCTACAATAGCCATGATTATACATATATGATCTTCACCATGGTACCAAATTAGATGTAAAAATCCAAACAATTAGTGGCAACATTATGTCAAACAAGATTTTTGGGGATTATTATGCAAAAGAACTTTTTTTCCCACCCTATTTTTACTTAAATTTTTAGTATGTACATGTTTAAACCAATATTTATTTTATTTTGTGTTTGTATGAAATTTTAATACCCTACATTTATTTACAATGTTAATTTAAATATTTTTTAAGATAGGAATTAAGCACAACCTAAGAACACAATGTGGGGATCAAATTCTCATAAATACAATCCCCACCATATAACCGAAGCCTTGTATGGTCACCGATAATAACCTCATTTTGTTTTTTGTTAGAGGATAGTTTTCCAATTGATAGTGGTAACAACAATTCAACCATAGGTCATCATTGAAACTTATTATGTTGTTCGTTAATGAATAGTTAAACCCCTAGCAATAACATTCATGGTTACATGGTGATATTAAAACCTTCTAGCAAATTGACAAGTAACGAACAACTTGTTTTATTGTTTGCCAATAAAACTTCCAAACTCGCCAATGATAGAAAACCAAAACAACTCATTTTGCCATCAAACTCAAAAATTCAATAGAATTTTAGTAGGTCACCCAAAAAATTGTTTCATTTATTATGTCAATGAACAACTTTGCTTTGCTACATTGTTTGTCAATAAATTGCTACACTTCATATTGGGCTTAAATTTAGGTTTATATCAAGCCTAAACTTAATCTTAGGTTTTTAAATTCATAAAAAAATAAAAAAACATTTTGACTTAACCCCCCGAAGACCCTTTTATCCTAAGCATGGTGCCCAGGCACCCAAACTTTTCAATTGTATCAAACCTTTAAGGTTTGGGAAAAGTCAAAAACTCTAGAAAATGGTTGTAATGGTGATGGAGCTAACTCTTGCCACCACCATCTTCCTTCCTTTGTTGAAATTGTTCTTCCTTTTGTACACACAAAGAGACAACACAAAAACACATGACAAGGGAATTGAAACCCCCTTTGCCCTATTGTTGTTAAGAAGAAACCAACCACCATAATGGCGGTGATGGCATGGTGCAACTCCTACTGCTACCAATAATGTTGCTATGATAATTTTCCTTGTCAATGTTTTCTAAAGTAGAAACAAACCTTCTTCGGCTTGTGTTATTTTTGTAATTTTCTTTTCAATACCTTGACATTCCAAGTTCCTAGGCCCTTATGGGGTTCAAATCCCCAAGGAATGATACAATGCAATCATAAATAAAACCACAAACATAATGAAACACAAGAAAACCTCCTTGGCACTTGCCACACAAAATCTTATGTACAAGACATGAACAAAAAAAATGTTTACAAAAATTGAATTGATTACAACACAACACAAAATTAGATCACACTTTCAATGATTCAAAATATGAGTCATTTGCAAACAGATAGGAATCCAAGCCCAAAATGGAGAAGAACAACACAAAACCATGTGCAAAGAAACTTGCATATGAACATAGAAAAATTGTAAAGTAGAAAACAATGTGTTATGGAATCTTGAATCATTCAAAGTTATTTGAAAACGCACAACTTAAAATTATATCCCAAACACTAAATAGTTCAAACCCCATTCACATATGAATTGGCTCCAAGCTAAAACACAATTAACTACACTAAGCGAATTTATCATTTAATTGAGTACCTAAACTAACACACTTGACATGGTGTTATGTGAAAGTGAGTTCACATGAAAACTCCAACTTCAAAACTTGCACTCTTGTGAAAATGTTGAAAAATATATGCATAGAACAATAGAGGTTATGTGAGCTCATCATAAGGTAATAATTTTGAATAATCTTCAATTCCGCCTCTTCAAAAAACTAGACATGTTTCATGTAGAGTGGTTCACCTTATTGGACACATGAAAACCTTTTTAAAAACTATGTTTAACATTTTTTTGTGCATAGTCGAATGGCATTATCAATATTGTGGGGATTGGTGTTTTTTCTTGAAAATTTGCAAAGTTTTTAGAAGAAAAAAATGATTTTGACCTATAATAATAATAATAATTTGGGGGGAAAATGACCCAAATTCACCATATTTCCAACAAAATGAATTCAACCCAACATAAAAGGTGTGGAAGGTGTAAATTACCTCTTACAAATTTTGCAATTGTTAATGTGATACAATAAGGACTTTGTGGGTGTCAATGCCTCAAGTGGCATTTGCATGGATTTAAATCTCCATGTTTAGTTAGTAAGACAAATTTTGGGGGTATTAACAAAACAAAATTTCTTTTGAATTGTGTGTATTACCAAGCCTCACTATATTTGAACCAATGTGGCATTTCTTCCTTCTTAAGAAAACTTATACATCACAAACTTCCCATCCCAATATTTTATAATGGAAATCATGCGAAAATTGTTTTTTCATGGGTTCATACATTTTATACATGAGTTCATACATTTAAAACATGAATAATGCATGTATAAATAAGATGAAATAGTTGGTGCACCCACGATATTTTTAATCACTCAAATGAATTAAAATTGAAGAAGATATGAGGTTGGAACTAGAGAAGGGTCTACAATTTATTTTTCAAAAAAATTGAAGCAAATTATTTATCATCCTCTTCATGTGATTTCTACGGTATTCCTTTACTTTTGACGTTCAAAGAACATTTGTAACCCTATAGTTTGTGCATCCAATGACACAAAAATGGTTTAATTTGGATAATGAATTAGGAAAATATCAAATATAGAAGACACTTTTTCTTTCAACTTGATATGTAGATGTCCATGATCAAATTTAGCTAAATCTTCTTATGAATGATCACCACTTCTATTAACACACAAAATTGAAAAGAAAAAACCTGGTGATGAATGGGGATCCCCTATACATTGCTTTCAACAACACGTGAACTCCCCCCAAGCAACCCAAGTTGTTCAAGAAACACTAGTATGCATCTCATTATTATTAAAGTGTGTGGTGAATTTGAAAGGTCCAGACTCAAAAGGTGTGTTTCCTTGCTTTGTCACCCTTGAGGATTTTGCTAGCACGGCTTCAACCCATGAGTTTGAATAAATTGTCAACAACATGCTT
>Ga0209208_10005034_pt1 | contig 18527 bp, 10 predicted proteins | sample S1TSphfallax_3_FD_187694 | JGI IMG/M metagenome (GOLD analysis project Ga0209208, IMG submission 187694) | Host-associated microbial communities from peat moss isolated from Minnesota, USA - S1T2_Fd - Sphagnum fallax MG (SPAdes) (version 2) | ecosystem: Host-associated > Plants > Peat moss >... | reverse complement strand
GCCAATCAGCCTATATGCAAAGCCATTTTTGAAATATCCATCATGCAAATGAGAGGTTAGTGTTTTGTTGTAACTAGCATGCTTGTCATTGAATTGGATTGGCACTTTGTGGATTCTAAGTTGATGAATGCCCTTGACATTGTATATCCATAGCTTTGGATGCAACTAGATGTGGATTTCTCTTTCCCTTTGCATATGGTTATCATAAAGAAACATTATTGTCAAGCAAAGAGGGTGAAACCCTCATTGCTACAAGGTGTAGAACCTTTGGATGTTAACATCTTGGATTTGTAGATGTGCATATTTAAGTTCACCATGAAAACACAAGCGCCAAAGGCTATGGTTGAACCTTTTGATATTAATCCAATGACCAAGTTCTGGGTCAAAATCAGCAATAATGCCTTAGCAATAATGCCTTATTCATTTAGTAGTTGAATGAATATTTGAAGTTGGCTAAGATTATGGTGGTGTTACTCCTTGGATCTATAAAAGATGAACAAACTTTCTCCACATTTACATTCATGAAAGATAAGTTGCGCAACAGTTTGGGTCTACATTTGGACACAACTATATGCATGTTTGAACAAAAGTAATATACTCAAAAAATCTTCCCTTATCAAGAGGCTATTATAGCTTGGAAGGATTAGAAAGTTTAGATAGGTGCTACTTTTTAGTAGGTCCATTCTTTTCACAGAACAAAATTCAAGTGTTCATGTTTCCACAATCTGGACAAGTTTGGTTATTGTGCTAATGATTGTGCTTGGTTTCTTATAACGTTATGAGGTTTATTGACATTTGAATGTGGTGGATGGGACTTTGAGTTGCATTGGGCAAAGTCTGACATCAAACCTGGGTTCATATCCCCCTGCTCAAAGTGTGTACAATTTGTGTTTAGTCTTTAGGTTTGGATTTGCAACAATGTCACTTATGTTTTTGTTTCTCCTTCCTTTTCAGCGCAGGAGCCACGTTCTGCACTGGTTTTTTCGGTGGGTGCCAATAAGACTTACTTTAAAAAATAGTGGGTGCCGCTTTGACTTATTTATTTAAAAAAATGAATAGCCACTTTGGGCTTTCTTGAAAAATCCATGTTCGCCAAAAGCTCACTACACAAATGACCAAGAAGCCAACTAACCCTTCAGCCAAATTACAGAAGATGCCAGTTAGACATATTCAAGGGCAGTCATGTTGCCACTCGCGCACATTTTATTTTTCATATAAAAGAACCCTGGAGAGGACTTGAGCCGGCGATTTTTGGCGAAAAGTACGCCTTCATGTGCGCGGGCCTAGAAGGGTTAGGCCGTTGAAATGCGCCAACCAAAGAAATCTTTCTCTTTGGTTGGCGCGGTTCAACACTCAAGCACTTCAAGCTGTGGGATAGCGAAATGACTTCTCGCCCGGACGTGTTTTCAATGTAGCGCTCGAGTACATACCAGATTTCGTCAGTCTTCCTCATACACTTGTGATCTTAAGTTCGGCCTGGAAAATGAGGTCCCGGACAGCTTGTTAGCCAGATTGTGTACAAATTGAACGAATTTTATCTACAGGGAATTTGCAGAAATCTTGTTGGTTTCTCCATGAAATTCGAGGTTTCTCCAGGAAATCTTGTTGGTTTGTATATCCAAGTTTCCAGTAGCTCTATGGTTCTGTTGGTTTGAATTGAGTTGTGAGAGCAGTCGCGTCGGACGTGAGTACTTGAGACTATGGCGAATCAATCAGCCTGGACGACGGAATATTTCGACGATCGGCCCCTTGAATATAAGGTGCAAGCTGAAACAGCTGCTGTCGCTTCGCCCCATGACGCGGTGCCTGTGGGTACCCTGCATCCCATGTACGTCACCACCGGGAACTCAGCTGCAGGCCGCAACGCCGGATCCATCACCAGGTTCGATGTGCTAATTGTGTTCACCTGCCTGGTTCCCCGGGTGCTACAGGTCCTCTTCTTGATCATTGCGTTGAGCGTGACTGCCGCGATCCCCCATCTTAGCCTGTTCAGTTCCATAAAGTAAGTAAGCACCCTACACTAGCTGCATTAACGATTTTACAAACCCATGATCTGGACACTTCCAACAAAAAAACCTAACTTTTGTTTGTGTATCTGTTTGCAAAACCGAATTCTATTTCCCATCTGCAGCACGTCGATTATTGTACAGCACTAGTTTACTGGTGCTTTTAAGTTTTGGATACAACATACTACACAAGTAGTTTTGGTACAGCTCCCATCATCATCATGCTGATGATGGACGATATAATCTTAATTGCAGATTTCTGCTGGCTATGGATGTCATCACCTTGGTTTACTCTATTGCTCAGTTGGTGTGGGTCATTTATGGTCTCGTATCTGGGAATTCTGATCAGTTCCGCGGCACCGGATCATTGGCCGCATATATTACGTTTGTCTTTGACCAGGTGAGCAGCTCAGTCCCATGTATATATGAAATCTCCCATGTCTGCTTGCAGAGGCTCACGGACGTGGGTGAACCATCACTCCCGGGGTACTATGGTAAAAATCTCAAAATCCATTTAAATTATTTCTGGATTGTTACAAATATATTTCCATGCTTAGACTAATGCTCACTATAGAAGATGGTCCAGGGTCCAATTTCCTAGGAACCAATTCGGACTGATTTAAAGCAAATTGAATCCTTGAGTTGGACTGTACCTTGTCCCTTCACTGATTCTTAGTTCTCCAAGTCAGGAACTCTCCTTTTAGCACTGTGTTTTGATCCGAACCAACTGATTTTCCCTCCAAAACAGGTGCCATGTATGTTTAGCCTCAATTTGCCACTTTTTGGTCTTGGACCCTTGTCTCAAGGCCTTGGGCCAATTAAAAACTTTCGATTAATAAGATTGCTTGACTTCATTGGTCCCTGGACCTTGGACCCTGTCTGCAGTCTCCCTAAATCTGGGTCCCTAAGTTCAAATTCATCATTTTGGGGTTTAAAATGGCCACAAAGAGGCCCCACGCAAAAAGGTAAAGCTACCAACATGGGTGCTGGTTCACCCTGGCCATGATCATGCACTGGGATATATGTCAACAGTTGAGCTTCATGATCTGCTAGCTAGTAGAGCCTAAATTATTTTAAATCACCTACAAGGACGAGCCAGTGTTTTCTTATGGAGTTTTTGTTTGTAGCCAAAGTGGGGATCTCCATCCACAGGAAGATGTAGAAAATGTGACGATCATCTGAAGCAAAATTAAGCCAAATCTGGCCATAAACCAAAAATAATGTACAAATCTTAATTCATCCTCCTATATTTTTGGCTACACAATGAAAACCAAACTATACAAATCTGTTGCTTTTAACTCTTTTTATTCCCCCAATAATTTTGGCTACTGAAAACCTCCAAAAGACCTTTTTTTTGAAGTTTTAATTTCCTCTTTCTGAGGAAATTTCGCTAGTGAAAAACAACTAGCTTATTCCTAGCTTCCTAGGTTACGTAGTAGACTCGGTTCATGGTGAAATGAAGATGTGGATCATGCAGATGTTGACATGAAATGGGCGCAGGTGTTAGCCTATTCTTTATTGGCAGCAAGTGCAGCAGTTGCTGCACTAGTAGTGTTTATTGGCGACGAATTACAGGTCAATAAACACTGTAAATTGACACATTCTGAGTCACTGGGAATAGCGACGCCTTGCTCCTGCAAAGCAAAAGCGGCAGCTGCCATTGGCATCCTAGCGTTTGGACTCCTGGCTTTTTCGGCAGCAATATCTAGTCAGCACCTCCACGCATATATCGATGATCCAGCGCACTAATTAACTTACTACTCTATGGGACGTCGCTGAACAATCACAAGAAAGAAACTAGAAGCAGGATATATATAATTTTCCCAGCCAGCTGCTACTGAATTCCTGGGAATTTTAGCTCTATCCGTCGAAGTGGTTGTTTGTACAATTGTTGCAACATTCAGTCTCAGCATTCTAGAATGTCACCTGCACCTGGCCAAACCATCTCCTAAATTCCTTACATCTGTTGTACCATTCTGAGCTTCCGGTCTCCATTCCCTAGAACCTGACCCGAGAACCTCCTATATAACTACCCTGCATTTCTCATTACTAGCTTGAACTTATTGAACAGTCCTGTTCAGAATTTGGAATCACAACCACATTGTGCAATACTATCATAAACAAGACTCATGATGATAGGTAGATTTTGCTGAAATATTTAACTATTTCAGAAAAATTGAGTTCGACAATCTGAATTTGAATATTTCAGGATTTGGACATATATTTGTGTAGATATGTATGAAAGGCCTCCATTACAGTTTGTTTTTACTGTGATAATCCAATGGAGTGGGACTCTTTTTGAAATGTTGTTTTAAAACAGTTGGTGAGATGTCAATTTTTTTGTTTCTTCTAACTGGCCCTCTTGTGAATTATTTAATGTCAAAAAGAAGTTGTTTATAGTTAATTCACTAACATCCCTCCCACCCTTTAAAAATAAAGAGTGATTTAGCACACTTTGGTGGATGAAAAATGGTAGTTGAAAGTCTATATCTAGTGTATTTCAGGCTGAGTGGAGATGAAGTCTTTTCCCCATTGTACGAAACTCATGCAGGGAAAACTATTCACATCCCCCCAAACAAAATCACAGTCCCCTCTAACTTTTAACTTTTTGCTGATATTACTGATTAGGTTGAAATAAGATTTCTTTACAATTAGGAGCCTTTGAACAGCCGAAAAGGGCTTGAAGTCCCCTTTAAGGATGCAACTCCCTTCTGTGATGTTTTGCCTCCATTCTCTTGGAGGTGAAATTTAAGCTTTCTTTTGGTATTATGACCAATGTTGGGCAGTTCTCACTTTTTCATGAAAATGGTCCACTCCGGTTTTTGGGGCAGGTTCTAAGAATAACCTCAGTTCTTTAAAAATAAATTCCCATTCTGAGATCTGCTTTGGTTATCAATTGTTTCATTTGGGATCGTGACGGAGGACATAGCTTACGATCATCGGCTTTAATCATGCCACTAGACATTTGATTAAGACATTGCATAATGATTTGAATACTTTGTCGCATCTCTTCGATACGAAAAAAAAAATTATTGGTAAGACGATTTTCAGGGTTAATGATTCTCACAGAATTTTGAACTGTCAGTTTTCAGAGACGGTTCTCACCACTCATGGCTTGGTGTGTATATATATATATAACAATTGTTTTGGTTTTTTCGTGTTTCTTTTCTTACCAAAAGCTTTTTTTTTGTGGCATGAAACTCAGTTTAGCACCAAATTTGCTGCTAAACTGAGTTTGCCCTGTCCTTTCGTTTCCTGAAGGCTTTCAACCAATCGCTGCGGCTGCTATGTGTAGTGTAGCTATAAATGTTCTGGAGCCTGGTGCATTTAATGCTGAGTCTCAGTATTTCATACCCTTATTTAATAGATTTTCACAACTTTGCGGACAACATCCAAGAGGGGATGAAGCATCAAATGGGGTGGTGCAACTCAGGGCCAACAGGGCTGACTTTTTGGATAACGCTAATATTTGGTTTTTATTTTTTACCATGAGAATCGGACCCTTCTCAAAATGTCAAAACCGGTTCGGTTCTCAAATTGGATGCCAGGTGAAAACCTGAGCGGTTCTCATCTCCAGTGAGAACCTTCAATCCAGTTCTCATGCCAGTTCTCATCTCCGACTCTCACTGGCCGCTTCTCATTGAGGATCGAACTCAAAATCGACGCTGGTTTTCACTCTGCAGGTGAGAACCGCCCAACACTGATCATCACCATCATGTACTTGGGAAATGCAAATATCTTCTCTACCCGAAAGAAGGTTTTCAATTATGCAGGAAATTCTCTTGGAGATAGAAATAAGTTTTTTTGGGTATCATGACCATAATATACTTGAAAATTTTAATAAATTCCCTCACAACACAATGCAAGTCTCTTCTCTACCTGAAACAAGCTTTTCAATTATGCAGGAAATTTTGCCATTAGGGAATTGTTGAAGTCCCTTTACACAAAATGCAAATTTGTCATTGTCTAACCTTTAAATGTTTTTTAACCTTCAACCTCAAAACTGTAAAGCTCAAACCCTAAAGAAAAATAACTTTAAACATAATTTTATTGAATCTAGAACCTAAAGCCTTAAATCCTAAAAATCATACAATCCTAAATTGAATAATAGACACACAATGTGAACCTTAAATCTAAAGAAAACCCTACACCTTGAAAAACCTTTAAGCTTTGAGATCCACCGTAAGACCCTTAACCCTTGATCCCATGCTCTTAAAACCCTAAAGTCATAAACTTCTATTGGGTTTTGCATTTCCTTTTTAGCCTAGTTTTACTGTTCAAGGTCAGATCATGTACACACATATACCAGTTGGAATTTTCTGAAAATTAATTTAGAAAATGTTATTGTAAGTTACTAATTTTCTTCAAAGAAAAAGAAAAACAAAGGCGACCAAAAATTTCAGTTGCAAAAAAAGGTGACCGAAAAATTTGGTTGTCAAATCAATGATGGAGATTGATCCATTGTTGATCAGATGACTGTTATTAGGCAACCAAAATTTTCTCTTGTTGAAAAAAGATAAAAATTGCAACAACCAAAAATCTTCAGTCGTCACAATCTTGGTTTTCTGTTGCCACAATCTGAGAAACTGATTTTTTTTTGCCGCCATTCCTATGATGACCAAAACCATGTTGGATTGCCATCCATGAGAGGACAACTCAGGTGAATTAGAAAATTTCTTGCTTCTGTCTTGGCGCATCAAGATTGATAGTGACGTGTTGCCCAATGCAAAATTGGCACATCTCGTCCATTTTCACAACTTCTTTTTTTTAATTAAAAAATTGTAATAAATCAAATGTGAATCTTTGAGGAGCATATCATAAACCCATGAACAATATTTTTTTATTTAGTTTCCTAACATATATCTAATGTAAAATCATTAACCATCATCCCAAAAATCATTTAACATGAGTTAGCACTTAGCGCATTTAAGATGTCCAAGTATAGAACATTAGCCATGGGAAATTGGATCAAGGCCCAAAAATGCTTTTTAGATTCTTTGGAAATTTCTTTTGGAGAAAAAGTTCTTGACAATTTTTTTCTTTGAAAAAATAAAGCTCAAAATTGAAAATGAAAAGATCAACCTTGCCTTTTCGCCCTTTGACCATGATGCCAATGTACCAATTTTTAATATTAAGTATATAAATGATTGTTATTTTGACAAGCTATGACTTGTTGTTACCAACAATGATTCCAAAAAACAAATTGAACCATTTTGACGTTCTACATTTACTTGCAATTGAAAAATAAAGTAATTTCCATCATGAATGACAAACATATTTTCAAAATGAAATATTCATATTGTTCCAAAACATTTTGTAAGGAATTGTTTAAATAAACAATTTTGCATTAAAAAAATTCCAAGATTTAAAATGTTGCAAAAAAACAAACCATCAAGTTCTTATTTAATCTTCTTCATTTGGAATATGAAAGTTTTAAACATATAGATTTGAATTGAAAAAAGAAATTTAATAATCTATACATTTAAAACTTTCCATATCACAAATTTTATGTGGTTATATGCATTAAAGGGAAATATTGTATTTCTTGATTGGATTTGGCAACTTATTCCCACATAATTATTTTAATTTTTAATTTTTACTTCAACATTTGATTTTTGAATATTGAAATTTTTGGCATGTACTGGTTATGATTAATAATCCACATGACTTCTAACCTATATTTATGGGATAGTCAAGTGTGTCTAAAATATGTTGTTATTAAGATCTTTAATTTAGAAAACAAAACATTTATTTTAAAAAATTTGGCAGAAATAAGTTTTTTTTTTTTAATTCAACAAAAAAAAATTAATTTATGCCAAAATTGTTCATGTATTATGGTAGATTACAACTTGAATCAATCTCTTTGATTTTCACTATGGTTTTAGATCCATAATTAGCATTAAATTTTGATTTTTTTAATAATTTGAAATTATTTGATTAAGACCTTGGCAATGTTGCGTGGTTCTTTGAATTTTCATTGAATAACCATTGGTCTAGTTCTTTAAAATATTTGAGAATAAAAAATCACCAATTTTGGTTTTTTGGAAAAAAATCAAAATCATGCATAAAATGGATGTCAAATGTTTCTACCACTACTAGAATTTTTGGTTTTTCAAATAGTTCAAGTTGATTAACTAATCATTTTTTACTAATAGACATGTTCATTTTGACTAAAGCCCAAAGCATGTATTTTTTGACCAATCAACTTAACTACAATGATCTATTTGACCAATACATCTACTCAAATTAAACAACCCTAATCAAAATGACCAATGGGTTTTAGTCAAAGGGGACATTTAATCAAATTGAACATAAGAAATTGACATCATTGATGTCAAAATGACCAATGTTCTCGAGCCAAATGGGACATTTTTTGCCTATTACATATTTATGTCCTACCTCCCATTTACAATTTTACAACCTACCTACCTATCAACCCACCACCCACCTACCTAAATGTACTCCTTACCTAAGTGTCCACCCACCTATAACCTACCTACATATTAACTACCTACCTACCTACCAACCAACCCACCCACTTAAATGTACTACCTATCCACCCACACACCTACTTACATACCCACCCAATTATTTACATACATACTACATACCCACCCATTTGCCTATTTATTTACCCACCCACCCACCTACCTACTTACCTACTCACCCATCACCTACCAACCTACACTACTATAATTCATGGTTTTTAAAAAGGTTCAAATTGATTAACTTGTCATTTTCACTAATGGACATGTATATTTTGACTAAAGGCCAAAGGTTTGAATGACACAGGTATTTATTAACTAATCAACTTGATTATAGCGGTTCATTTGACTAAATACACATAGTCAAGTTGTACAACCTAAATCAAAATGATTAATGGTCTTTAGTCAAATTGAACATTTAATCAAAATGACCAATGGTCTTTAGTCAAATTGAACATATAGTCAAAATGGTCAATAATTTTTAATCAAATATGACATGGTTTATTACCCTATGAATCTACCTCTTACCTACTCATCCACCTATTTACTTAGTTCACTACTTACCTACTTATTACCCACCCATACACCTACCTACATACTTACTTATATTTTTCATTTTTGTACAACCTACCTACTTACTTACCAACATATTGTTTATCCCTAACCACCCACTTACCTACCTAATTTCAGCCACTAGGTGTAAACATTACGTTTAACCACTAGATTTAGCCATTAGGTTTACCCAAATTTTAATCATTAAGTTTAACCATTATGCTTCACTACTAAATTTGGCATTAGGTTTAGCCTAAGTTGAACCATTAAATTTTGCTAATATGTATAAACTAAATTTGAGCACTAAGTATAGTCATTAAACATAGCTTAGGTTTATCTAATATGTTTAACCATTAAAATTACCCACTAGGTTTAACATAAGTTTAACCATTATGTTTAACCTATGTTTAATCAAGGTTTAATCATTATGTTTAATCACTAGATTTTGCCACAAAGTTTGGCCTAGGTTTAGCCATAAAATATGTTTAGCCATTAGGTTTATCGACTAAGTTTAGTCACTATGTTTAACCATGAAATTTAACCATTAAATTTATCAACTAAGTTTAGTCATTATATTTAAATCATTGAATTTAGCCATTAGGGTTAGTCATTAAATTTAATCACTAAGTTTAACCATTAGTTTAAGTTGTTGAGTTTAACCACTAGGTTTAACCATTATTTTAAATCACTAAGTTTAATCCCTAGTTGTCACCTAGGTCTAACCATTATGTTTAATAATGTGAAATAAACATGTGAAATAAAAACTTGATAAAAGTTGAACACCTTTGATGATGTAATCCATTAGTAAGCACTTGGTTTATCATTGTGAAGGTATGGGATTCAATTCCTTATACTTACAACCTATGTGCATGCTTACAAGGCTAAAGTAAGTAGGTTAGACTAAAGTAGCTCAATGAGATTATGTTAGGTTAGGTAGGCTAGGTTAGGCTAGCACCTACTTACCTAGTGCCTTTTTTCAACCTACTTAAACCTATTTACTACCTACTTATTAATTTTTTAAATAATAATCCAAAAAATGATTTCAAATTAAATATAAAATTGACCTAGTCAAATGGGCCACTATCTACTAGTCAAATAGTTAGCCATTTTGTCAATCACTCTACTAAGCAAAATGACAAGGTCCAATTTGACTACCCAATCACGTAGGACATGGCCAAAACAACTTGTCCAAATTAACAAGGTGGTTTTTTTTTACACCTATCACTCTTGGGTATTTTTTGAGTAAAGAAGCCAATTGAAAAAACCATGAATTGTAGTAATGTTACCCACCCACCCATTCGCCCAACTCCTATAACCTACCTACCTTTGTACTTCATAGTCTTGTAATGATGTGTCAAAATAAACATGTTAAATTTTTAAATTGACAAAAATTGAACACCTTTTGATGGTGTGGTTCATTGGTTAAGGATTTGGTTTATCATTGGGGAGGTCAAGATTCAATTATTAACATTATAAACTATGTACATGCTTAAGGGGCTAAGGTAGGTAAAGTAGGTTAAAGAGGACATACTAGGTTAGGTTAAGGTAGGTCAAGTAGGATAGGGCAAGGTAGGTTACCACCTACCTACCTACCTTTTTACAACTTACCTACCTACTTGCAACAAAAAACATTTGTTGATACAAGTAAAAATTTGACTTATCAAAATGACTAATCAAATGGTCCACATTTTGCTAGTAAAAAAAACGAACCCAATCACAATGGACATGTCGAAATCAAGTTATCCAAAATGACAAAATGGTCTTCTTGATGTCAATTCAAATTAAGTATTTATTCACTAGATTTGCCAATAAAGAAACCAAATTTCTAGTAGTGTACACATGATGAGTTGAAAATGGTTATTCATAGGTTGGATTTGTCACATTATTTGCATGAGAAACCAAGTATGCAATAGGGTCTTGAAAACAGAAAAAAGAAGGCGACATAAGGTTAGAACATCATGTCTTGCCATTCCAATCAAAGATACCAATAGAGTCTTGAGAAACAAAAGAAAGAAGTTGACATCGGGCTAGGACACCGTGTCTTGGCATTCCAATTAAAGATATTAATAGGGTCTTGAAAAACAAAAGAAAAAGGCTAACATGAGGATAGAACACCATGTCTTGCCATTCCAATCAAAAATACCAATAGGCACTACTAGAATTCTAAGTTTTTCAAACCAAAAAGTACCCCAAAGTGACAACGGTAAAAAAACCCCTTAGTTCTTTAGGACAAGTCAATTTTAACAAATCCAATACAATTAGGACGGTTTGTTTTACCAACCTTAGGTTCATACTTTTCACCAAGTTTTTGGACCAATAGCCTTTTTGACCCATGGTCAAATGTGAAACGTTGTAAGGTTATTTTAACATCCCATGTGTCATCATTTGATACATGCATTATTGGTCAAATCTTGGCCTACCACATGGCATATGGCCATCACATTTGCCATGTAACCTACCAAACATATCTACCTACCTATGTTTGTACATACCTATCTACCTTCCCTCAATCTACATACCTACATATAAGTTGAATAGGTCTAAACCCTAAACCCACCTATTTCAACCTACCAACCTACGTAAGTAGGACCTAGCACCTAGGGTCATAAGACCAGTTACCCACCTAGATGACTAGGTCTTAAACCTTAAACCTTACTTAAATAGAGTGATAAATATTTTTATTTTTATTGTGGGTCAAGCTTTTGATCAACTCATCCCAAATTGAAGTTGTTTTTTACTATGATAGTTAAAGGCCACAACCCTTCTTCATATAACTTTCAAAGTGAAAATGAAGTGCAAAGAATAACTTCTCAAGTTGCATCTTATTTGCATATTAGAATACAACTACAAATGAAGTTTTCCCCCATTTGTTTTTGGCATTTTAAAAGTTCTAAATCATACAACTAGTTAACTAAATGTTTAATTCTCTATGAACAAATCATAGAACTAATTTTTTTTCCCCTAAGTTTTATTTATATTAAAATAATAATTCAGGTAGAACTTCTCACCACTTGAACAAAGACTTACACATATCTCTATATTGTTCCATTGCTTTTGAAATAGGAAAATATTATCCAATACTCTAATTTCATGTCATTTAATTACTCAAATTCATAATAGTTATTATAAATTCTAGTAATTTATTTCCTGTTCTTTTCAGTAATTTTAAATTTCATTAACTTAATTATGTGATTGATAGTAATTTTTTTACTATAATTTTCAATAATGTAATTACTAAAAACTTGAATAATTAAAGATACTGTAAAATATCAGCAATTTATTGAATCTAAATTTCAGAAATTTATTTACTATAATTTTCAGTAATTTCATTACTGAATATTGTAGTAATTCATGCTAATTACATTATTATTTTTTCAGTATTTTAATTACTACCAACTACAGTAATTCAATTATTGTAATTTTCAATAATTTCATTATTGTTACTTTTAATGATTTAGTCACTATAAACTCAATTACTGTAATTTTCAGTAATTTAATTACAGTAAAATTCAGTAATCTAATTTCAGTAATATATAGTAGTTTAACTTTTTTTTTCTCAGTAACTAATTACAATAAATTTCAGTAATTTAAGTTTTACTAATTTAACTACGTTAATTTCCAATAGTCTAATTATTGTAAATTTTAGTAATTTAATGCTGTCATTTCCAATAATTTAGTTACCATAAACTTCATTGAATTAATTATTTTATTTCTCAGTAATCTAATTTATATTTATTTTGGGAACTTACTGATCATATTTCTGATCATTTTAGGTATTTTAATTTGCAGTAATTTAATGATTTTAATTTTCAGTAATCTAATTACTGGAGTTCTCAAGAAGTTAATTACTGTTATTTTCAGTAATTTAACTATTAAAAATTTAAACTTTTATTCAATTTCTCAAATTTTTAGCAACTTAATTATTAATACATTTAGCCTTCAAGGATTTCCTTGGTGAATAGTTAATTTATTTTCATTTTTCCCCTTCTTGTAGTAACTAGAATGATTTTCTCAAATGACAACAAATAGCCAAAGAGTATTAAATCATGAACATTCACAACTAAAAGACTTATGATACTTACCTATTATATGGAAGTATAAGTGGGTTTTTTTATTACAACAAAAGTTTTTTTTGACCAATTGTACTTGTATGGCCCTTTTATTACTAACCCTATTGATTGAAACAACTATATTTTTAACTAGGGGGTCTTTTTTTGCTTTAAGTTAACTAGATGGTTTATTTGACATATGGTCAAATTAGTCATCATAATCAAATTGAATGGTTAAAAGGTACCTATGTCTTTCAAGGCCTTGACCTTCAGTCAAAATGTACACATGGCATGGTCAAACATCACTTAGTCAACTTGCATAGTTTGAAAAAACTTGAATTCTAGTAGTGAAGGTCTTGATAACCAAAAGAAAGATTTTAATAGTGGGTTAGAATACCACATTTTTTTGTAATTCTAATAAAAAATATCAATAGGGTGTTGAAAAATAGAAGAAAGAGGCCAACAAGAGGCTACAACACCATGTCGTGCCATTCCATTCAAAAATACCAACAATGTCTTGAGAAACAAAAGTTGAATAAAGATAGGAGGTTGGAACACCATGTATTGCCATTCCGATCAAGGTCCAAGGATTATGGTCATTGCTTTGATCCATGTTTCACAACTTATGTTCTTTCAATTCTACAATACAAGATGATTCCACTTGTGGAGTATTCAAAGAAGAGAGAAATTGTTCAACAATTTTTGACATGCTTCCTTTGTGCTCCTTGAAAAAATCTTTACATTTCTTACTTCCATATTAAGGCCCATGGGACAACAATTCAATGGTTATGTGCAAAGAGGAGTTGAAGAGATGACTTGCTTGGAAAGTGCATTAGGTCCAAAGATGCCTATAGCTCCTATCATTATCAATGCATAAAAAGGCAAATGGGTCATACATAAACATAGAACTAATCTTTCTCTACTTCTTTTGGGGGTTGCATTTTATTTATGCAATGCATATATTTTGAATTTCAAACCTAGAGTGATTGAGTTTGTTTTTCAAGAATTCACAATACAACTCATAAGATTGCAATAAAGACACCCTACTACATAGGGGCCAAAATACATTGAAGCTGCTATATTCTATATTGGTTAAAGCTTCCAACTTGTCATCAAGTGAGACTAGTTAGTTCCCTAATGTTACTTCATTTGGAGTCAAATTCTTAAAGGTAAAGTTGGACAAGATATATATTCCCACAAGGAATCATCTAAAAGCTCCTACAACTTGTGAACTAGTTAGCTAACTAGATTTCTGGATTTTGATTACAACCTATCTATGTTTCGTAGTGAAGGACAATTAATAGCTCATCATCATATATGTAGCATGGTTCAAACTCAAGTTTCTTTCATTAATGAAGTACTTCTTATAATTTAATGTTGAATAAATCAACCCTAAGAAATTTCTTTCTCGCATTACATCACCATCCAATTAGTGCATAAACATTAGTCTCATGCAATACATCATTGTCACATTTGTGTCTTTTTTGTGAAGTTGATCATTTTAAATAAATTACAGTTTACTAGTTAATGATCAACAACTTTGAGGTTTGAATTTTCACTGATTTCAATTATTATTATTATTATTATTATTGTCAAACACAATACCAAACCCAACCTTAAAAGACATTGGCACCCCCAAGTCATGCTCATTGGATGGGGCTAGGTTCTAGTTGATCTAAGAATTTCACCTCCTACATACCCTTGGGGTTTGAATCCATGACATCTTTTTGTATTCCTTAAGTCCCATAAGGTATTATATAGTGAGCCATCACCCTTGGGGTATTGATCTACCAATATTTACTTGGTACCCCAAGTGTAATCTATGTTGTAGGTTCATCTGATCTATATTTCAAAAGTTTTGTAAGTACTTTACTTTTGGTCTCAAATATTGAAGGTCTTTATTGCCCCAAGTTAATGGATGAAAATGTGTGGACTTTAAGTGCACCAACAATCCAGTTGATGGATTATTTTGAAGTCTACCTATCTTAGACTTGTTGGGTTTATTCTCAAAACATGAATGTTGGATAACTGATTTAATCATGTTTCTATATCATTTTATTTTTTGCGTTGTCACTTGCCTTTTTGTATCACAAGGTTTCATATCAATATGAAATGTAAAAACAATTAATATGACTAATTTTCAAAACAAAATTTGTTTAATAAACATACAAGTAATCAACTTCAAATTTTGTTTATCTTATTAAAATGGGATTCTAAAAAATTGATTTGAAAGATTATGCAAGAATTGATTAAAATAAAACGTATCAATTTTAAATTAAATTTAAAAATTAATATTTTTTTTAAAATATAAATGTTTTTAATTAATTTGATGTTATTTTTAAAACTCCAACAAGGCTTTGATGAAGATTTAGTAATAAAAATCATAATGAAATTAATTTTCACTTGATTCATTTTTTTTGTATTTTTTTCCCTTTTATGTTATAAAAAAATTATTATTGCTCTAAAATAATAGACATGCATGTATGATTTTAAGTTTTACTAAACATGTATGGGGCAAACACAACTAGTTTTCAATAAATTACACCAACACCACATAAAAGCTTGTCATTCATTGCTATCCTATGGGCTTTTCATGTTTTTCTCTTTATCAATTGGTTTTCCTTAAAAAAAATTATTTAGCTTGAAGAGCCAAGGGCAAGGGGGTGGTTGCTTTTGTAGATTACCTAATCTTTGTGAAAATGAAGAATTTGTTAGATTGATTTAGTTTGAACAATTGCAAGTCTAGTACAACCTACATTCATAATGATGGTGAAAGAAATGTTATTCATTTTAAATGAAAGGAATTATTTCTTAATTGAAATGAGATCAATGATTTTTCTACCATTCAATGTTACAATGGTTAAGGTTACAAAGTTGAACTAATCCTTTGAAATTCACCAAGGCTAGCACCTAGATATTTAAAATTAAAACACATCAAACATGCAATACATATTGAACCTAATGTGGAATTATATATTCAAAGCCTAAGATTTGGCATTGAAGCCTTTGCTTAACAATTCTTAACTCGTGGATTTAAAGAGTCTTCCAAGAGTTGCAAACATTTGTTTTAACATTTAATTGAACATTTTTTTGAATGAATGCTTGGTTACAAAGTATAGTATGTAATGGTGTGGTATGTGTGTTCCAATCCCATGAACCATTGTAAGATTCCTCACACTACATTCATTATATTTTTGACATGTTTCAACTTTATATTTATGACCACTAGTATGGAGTTACACAATTGATTTTTAAAATATATTCCTAAAGTAGAAATGGTAAAGTCCCCAATTAAAGGGAGGGCCAAATATTTTTGGGAGATGTCACAAAACAATTCATTGCACTCAACATGTAATTCATGTCAAAAGCATACATGGGGAAAAAATTAAAATAAGTGATTTTCTTTTATAATAAATATAATTGAAAATATAACACAGATGTCACCAAACATTAAAAATTGTGTGACTAATAGCAATATAATATGTACAATACACACACAAAAAAATGTCAATTTCTTGTTTATTATTTTTGGGTACATGTTCACATTTATTTTTAATCATGAAGGACACTTGAAGTACATGTGTTTGAATATAAACTACATTTGATTAAAATTTCTACTTATTATGTGTGATCAAACATCATGTAATTCATCTCAACAAATGTATGGGAAAGGAGAAAATTGAAATTGCAATAACTATAATTGAAAAATTGGTATTTGTTATCAAACATTAAAATTAAAACTAGTATAACACAATACATAGGATATATGTATATAATGTATGACTCATAAAAAAAAAACATATTGATTGCTTGTTTATTATTTTTGGATACAAGTTCACAAACATGAATTTAGTGAAAGACAAAAATTACTTATGTTTCAAATCAAATTACTTGAAAATATTAATATTACATGCCCCAAACATGTAATTCATGCAAACAAACACACGTGAAAATAAATTATAAGTTGACCAAAACTATAATAAATATTGAATTGAAAATATAATACATGTCAAAATTGACAATAATTCTTATAAATTGACAAAATTGTTCGATATTCAATAACTCATATAATCACTATGGAAAAACATGATATTCATGACTTGAATATTTTATTAGCAATCATATAGTCATATGCATGTTGCATGTAAAATGTTTTTAAATAATTATTATGACTACATATGATTATTATCATTTCCTCCATTAATCATATTTGCAACTGGAAATGCAATTAGTGGCAACAAATCATTCCTAGTGGATGGATTGTGGGTGATTTTTTATCCACATAGCCCATATCACATTAGTTGCAACTTTAGCCATATAGTGGTCACAAAGATCATTAATCCCTACATGTAATTAAGTTTTACTAGGGGTATACTAGGAATATAGAATGTAAAGGTATATATCTAGGGATATAAGGAAAGTTGGGACCTTGTAATAGGAAAAATAGCCTACCTATTTGACTAGGCTACCTATTTATTTATTTGGGCTACATTTTTATTTACTTACCCACCTACATATGCTTACCTACCCACCTATTTACCTACTTGCCTAACTTGACAATCTACTGCCTTCATAATATCTATCTACCTATTTATGTTTACCTACCCACCTATCTACCCACCTACCTACTTACTTGCCTAGCATACCAACCTACCTAGGTCCAAAAGAAAAAAGATGACCCTTCCTCAAGAATTTAAACATGTTGAGCAAACCGAATGTTATGCAAATTCTATTCCTCCTAGGAACATCTAAGGCTTTCTAACATGGTACCAAGAACATGACTATGAGTACTTGGGGAAAAAAAACCCAATGTAGAATGGAACTTCAAATGGGGTGGAGAGAGTAAATCAGGGAAATTAGAACACTACATTTTTTTATGTGCCTTAACACGTGCCATTGAGGTAGGGGTAACATTCAATAGGTAGTAGGTTGTAACTAGATTTTACTTATCGAAATAGGCAACAAGAACAACACAATTTTTTGGTGACTAGATCAATGATTTCTGTTTTGGAAATTTTCATATTTTTTTATTGTAATCTTGAAAGAATGGCCCCCAAAATGGGTAAAACAATAGCCAAACTTTGAAAACTAGAAAATTTAACTGTTTTATAAAAAACTTTGACTTCATGTGATCAAGTTTAATAAGCTTAGCTTTTTTTTAGGGTTAGATCAACAAAGGAGGTTCTAAGGTCAAATTATTTAGTGCTAATATCAAGTTTTTTTTTGCAATAACCAGAAGTTGAATAAAATTTAAAAGAAATAGTTAGACTTCTATACATGGTTCAAAAGGATAGCCCCCCCAAAAAGAAGGTTGTTTCATAATTATTATTTTTAATATATATCATTAAGCCCATTTTGGTTGAATTTTCCTATGGAGTTTTCCCATTTTGGCTAAATCACAAAATTAACAAAAAAAAAAGCACCAAAATTCTTTT
>Ga0209208_10005033_pt1 | contig 18529 bp, 13 predicted proteins | sample S1TSphfallax_3_FD_187694 | JGI IMG/M metagenome (GOLD analysis project Ga0209208, IMG submission 187694) | Host-associated microbial communities from peat moss isolated from Minnesota, USA - S1T2_Fd - Sphagnum fallax MG (SPAdes) (version 2) | ecosystem: Host-associated > Plants > Peat moss >... | reverse complement strand
AATTTTTGTCATTGAAACTTCAATAAAAGTTCAAAAAATCAAATCTTTAAGGTAATTTGATTTCACACAAATGTGTTACAATATGCGCTCTTGATGACATATGCTACACGTGTAAACATTGAATATTGTCCAACAAGGATCAGTGTACAATGATTGAAAGATCAATTAAATGTTATCACATTGTCTAATCATTGTGACTAGCCAATCAAAATCAATCATATTTTCTTGTATCACCCCTTTTGAAGAGTAATGTATCCTATGTATACAATACAAGAGAATGTAATACACTATACACAATAGAATTGTATGTAAAGTCACCGTGTCTTTGCCCGCCCTTTCACCCATTATCCCTCGTTCAATGGTATCCACAAAGTAATGAAACTTTGTTAAATCTCAGTATGAACTCAGCATTTCATACACAAGGTTCGAGAGTAATTATAGTAGTTGTACAGGTAGGAGCAATGAAAATATATGTAGGAGCAGTGGAATCGCTCAGGAGGAAAAAGGAGAGATAGGATGAAACTCGGTCTACCACCAAAATTGGTGAAAAAACTAGTTTGGATCCCAGTTATTTCGTTTTGTAAAATTTTCATTCAGAGCGCTGTGTTTGATGCCCTATTATGCCAAAACTGGCCATTCTTGCCCCCTAATCCCATGACTTTCGGATAACTGTAATTTATGTCTCATAATTTAATGTCAAATTGCAACTTTAACACAACTTATGTCACAATAAACACCACATAGTGTAAAGTGTAATTGATGAAACCATAAAGTTTACCTGACACATGTAGTCATGTGCTTGTCACAACTCACAAGCCACGTGTCATGTATCACACAAGCCACAACCTTTTGTCTCAAAAAGAAAAAACCACATTCTCTTGTATAATAATGATGTTTTAAAATCCAAACTCAATTTCACATTATTTAAAACTTGAACTTCATTCAAATTACAGTTTCCGATCCATAATTTACAAGCTATTATGCTGCTGCTGGTAATAGAATTGCTCTCAGATCGCTTCAAAGTTTGTATACTTTCACAAAAAGTTCTTTTGTTCTGATTTCTCTCATAAGTTGCAAAGATTGCTTAGAAATCTTGGATATATTAAAGTTGCTTGTAAGTCTAATGAGGAGCCATAATTTTGGAGATATTGGTGATGAGATCAAAACTGGGAATGAACAAAGTACATGAAAGAAAGTTGGGGGACTAAACTCCCAATTTTTGCCCCTGCAAAACTGGTCCTCAAAGGAATGACTTTCACTACCAATTTTACATTTGCCATACCTGAACCATGGCTTCATTGTTCCTAACTCTTCACAGAACCAGTCCTCGAATGAAGGAATTTCACTCCCAATTTTGGATTTGCCTTACCTGCACAGCTTCATGGTTCCTGTACCCTTATACTTTTCTGAAGATTCTTGTTGCAAATTTCCAAAATGGTTTGCAGACTTATAGGCAACATTAATGTTGGAGACTAGCAATCAGGAGACAATCAGTCTGTCAAATGTTCAAAAACAAATTACCAACATGAGGAAGAACAAGAGGTAGCTAGACTGCATGAAAAGCAGAGAAAGTTGGTCATCATGTTTGCTAATGTGCCTTTCTTTTTTTATTTACTTCATACTTTACCTCTCAATATATGGATAGGGTTGGTTGGAATCCTAAACTCTTGATGGTTTCCTATATTGATGGTCACATTCGTGCAAGAGAAGGCACCTCCCTGGCCCCCTTGTGATAGCAGCTGTCTTTTTGAGCCAAATCTCCAGATGTACAATAGGTATTGTGATGAAAACCTGTTACACAGAAGGAACCACAACAGCAGCACAGAAATAGAAAACAAAGAGAATGGAAGCTGGCTTTGAGTCCTGGTGATTCTACCAACAGCAAAAACCAATAGGTCAGTAAGGAGGGAAGTGGTCAGAATAAAACAGGCCTTGATTACAGGAGTCTAATCCACACCCACCCTTCAGCTTCTACCCACACACACATAAGGAGATGTGTGTAACACCTGACATAGTCCCACACACACAATTCAGATTACATTGCTTCTGACACAAGAAGATGTATGTTTAGAACTCCATCTAATGTGCTGGGAAGTTGACTGACTAGATTTTACTGGTTCATCATCAGACTGGCTATTTCCAATTGTGTTCATCAAAAAGAATAGATAGACACCAGTGACTTAGGTGCTCAATATTTAAGCCATGGTGCAATAATGACAACCTGCATTGTCCAGACTCCAAAACCCTGAGTCTTTGAGTTAAAGGAATTATCTTTCTTCAAAAACTCTACATGTCCTCCTCCTTGTTGCCAACAATCACAATTTTCATTGGATTCATTCTTATACTCAGACAAAAGGTGGCGCGAGTACTCACTCATATAGTGCCAAAGACCAGAAACACATCTATCTTCCATCTAGCACACTTGACCTTGGATCTCACTTTCCTTCATCATCAACAACATTGGATCTGCAGAGTCACAACCCAAACACGAAAAGAAACCAGCATTGTGACTTGGGTCAGTTCCATTTATCAACAAAAGCATCAGATCTGCAACCCAAACACAAAAAGAAACCAGCATTGTTTTGGATTAGAAGGTGGCTTTGCTCCCAACATAGTAATCTACTTTCAGAACATACTAGGCTTGTTCCAGTGTTAACATGAACAACATGTTGCAATTCATCAAGATGTCAAGAGTTCATTCAATGTCAATCCAAAGAAACCCTACCCCCATTCTTCATGTATTTTTTTCTTCTTTAGCCACACTTGTCCAACATATTTTGCAATTCATCAAGATGTCAAGAGCTCATTCAATGTGGATCAGAAGAGGCCCAAAACCCCCCATTCTTCTTCATGTGAATTTCTTCTTCTTTAGCCACACTTGTCCAAGAATGATTATAACAAATTCCAATGATCAAGAAGAACGACGCAAGCTGTTCAGCAGCAAGTCTAGTGCCAGACAAACATCTGAAGCTTGCTTACATACGCCCTGCCAAAAAAAGCAAAACTGGAAAACATTTGCAAGTGAAGAAGAAGAAGAAGAGCAAAGAAAGTGCAAAACAAGGACCTGGTCTGAAATCATGATGGCTAAGGAAAGCATGGAAAACAACATACCAAAGGAAGAAATCGCCGAGGAGAATGGGAGAGACTGGAGCTTCGACTGGAACTTCTTCTTCTTCTTCTATGGGACGATGGTCCGGGTGTTGGGTCCGTGACTGGTGGAGCTATGACAGACGAAGACAGACAGACACAAAGACCGTGTTGAGAGTGTACAGAATCACAATACTAGACCTCGAAAAGCGCAGAAGAAAAATGGGAATCCGAAGAAGAAGAAGAAGAAGAAGAAAGAAGGGCACGAGGGAGGAAGGGAGCAAACAAGAAGCAGCTGAGAAGAAGAAACACAGTGAGCTTGTGTGAGCCTTGAGGAGAAGAGTAGGAACGAGAACACGACGAGAGAGAGAGGCGGTAAGCGAGGGAGGTGGTGACCGCGGCTCGAGGTCCCACCGTCATCGTTTTGGTGTGGCTACCGTCGCGAAGAGCGCGCGGGGACACACAAGGAATCCCAAGTGGAAGAAGGCGATGCTGCGACGGTGGGACCCCTTGTTCCTTGTTCCTCTCTCTTCTCTTGTGCCTTTTCTTTTTTTTCCCCTTCTTCTCTTCCTCTTCTTCTTCGTCCCTTCTTACTCGCTCTTTCTTCGGCGCTCGCCTCGCCCTACACGACTTGGCCAGCTGCACTGCACTCCTTGATTGCAACAATTCTTAGAATACTGTGCGCACCTTAGGGGTATGTATGTGTCTCGCAACGAGAGATGCGTTCTCAGTGATAGAAAGAGAAGGGAAGAGAAGAGAAGTTTCACAGCCTTCAAGAGAACAAAAGCTCACACAAGCTCCTGAAACAAGTCTGATGCATCATCGCTAGGTCTGTTTTGTTCGCAGCTGTAAGAAGAGAACAAGCTCTCACATCGCGTGGAATCGCCGCTTTGGTCGAGCGAGAAATCGGGACGGATTTTGTTGTAAGTCGCTTTCAAGGCTCTTCCTCCGTCTTCCTCAAGGATTCTGTGCCTTCTTCTTCTTCTTCTTCTTCTGCTGCTTCCGCTTCCTCTAGCTCTCTTGTGTCGCTTGCCCATTTGCTGCTGTTCTTCTTCTTCTTCTTCATGTTGCTGGAGGAGGCTGGAATGTGTGTGGCGCAAGCGCCGTGGTGGATCTCTTTTTCTTCTTCTTGGCCTAAAGCTCAAAGGAATCTCTAAAGGATCCATCTGCAAGCGTTTCTGGGGAGTTTTCACAAAGCTTGATGATCTACAGGAAGGATTGATTCACGCTCTGGGTCGAGGAGGAGTAGCAGTGGAGCCGTCATCGTAGGAGGAAGAAGGAGAAGGGGATCTTTGCGGCTTGCTTGCTTGCTTTCTGTTTGTTTGTTTGTTTATGAGAAGAGAAAGAGACCGGAGGAGGACCCATCTTCTTCTTCTTCTGCTTCTTCATTCCAGCCGGCAACGGCAGTAGTAGTAGGAGCTTCTTCCTGCTATGGCGACGCAAACTGCTTCGGAAAGGTTTGCAGGCGCCATGGAGAATTTGATTCTACTAGCAGACACCATGCAGCAGGCAGCAGCTCTGATCTCTGGGGACGAAGATGGGGAAGAAGCAGCTTCTAGATCTTCCTCCTCATCGTTTATGAATGTTGTTCCTCTGGGAAATGTGGTATGTGTCAATAACAACAACGCCCATTCTCTCTGTCTCTCGATGTTGCAGCAGTTTCTGATCTGTCATGGGAGGGAGCTAGCTAACCCTAGGAAGAAGAAGCTCTTGAATTGCAGAAAGATTTTTTTGTTGTTGTTGTTTGAGAGGAACCCTTAATAGTAGCTCAATTCTCCTCCTCCTTCCTGCAATTTTGCTAAGCAACAGAAACAACATCTTTCTCCAGAGCTGCAAAGAAAGATAGCTACACTGTCGCTCTCTGTCTCTCAGCAGCTTCAAGTGAAGGCTGTGATGATAACCTCATGTTCTAACCCTGGTCTTTGATATTGTGATTTGCTCCTCCAGGGTGCAGGAAAGTCAGCAGTGCTCAACAGCCTTGTAGGTCATCCAGTTCTGGTAAGCAGACCTACATCTCTCAGCAACAACCAATTTCACCCTAGCTATTGATCGCAGCATCAGCTTCCCTCAGTTCTCAGACACTAAGAAGATCAATTCTCTTCCTCTGATATTGTCTGTCATCATCATCATTGGTGTTCTGGTCTTCAGAAGTTGTACATATTTAGTTTGTTTCTGTATCTTGTTGAAGTTCCTCATTATGCTTAGATGTTTCTTCTCTCCTGTCTGTCTCTCTAAGGTTTCTGTGAATCTAGGTTTATATGCTAGCTACTGCTTGAATTTTTCTTTGGTGCTCACTTTGGCAATCTTTTTCCAAACAGCCAACAGGAGAGAATGGTGCAACACGTGTACCCATTGTTATTGAAATGGAGCGGGACAAGCCTGGTAGCAACAGAGGGTTGTGTGTTGTTCTCGATGGGAGGACACAAACAGTTTCTGCAAGTAATTTTCAACCATTTATTTGGGTTCCATTCAGGTGGAGCTTGCAGGAACTGAATGACAAATGGTTGTAAAGGGTGGCAATGGTTTGGGGCTACATTGCAACAGAAAACTTAGACTTGCCGAAGTTGATAAATTTGCGGTGAATTGAGTTAGAATCACCTACCATGTTATGTTGAGGTTCCCCTTTCTTTGGACTAGGCTGTCTCCTTTCTTCAATGTCTGATTGGCCATTTGTGCACTAAGCAAGGCTTAGATTGTAGGCTTAGAGAAGAGAAGTAAGATCATCGATGCATATCAATGGATCATCATCCATCCAGCTCTGCAACTGCGGAAAACAAAGTTATGGCCCTTAATAATTATCCTGCCTGCTGGGTCCTCCAGTCACAATCCCCTTCTAGTGCAAAGGCACGAGGATTTTGCAAGGAGTCTAATGACTCATGTCTCCTTATTCTAACTCAAACCAGTATTGGATCATGTGTTTGTGTAGGTGATGTGCGCCATTCACTTCAAAGTAGATTGAAGAATGCAACTTCAAAGGGTGGTAGGACTGACGTGATCCGTCTCACTCTGCGTTCTGGAACTGGTGAGTGAGCATGTAAATTCTTTCATTGATTTTGAGGTTACTACACCAGGCTTGATTCAGGTGTGTCTTAGCTAGTGTGGAACACACCAGATCCCATATCAACTCCCGAAGTTAAGTGCCCTGGACTGATGTAGACTTGGGACAGTGACCTATCAGTATAACATGCTGCAAAGATGCATTCTAGAACCCACCTCCAAATGGAGGCAATATCTACAGCATGGGGAAGAGGCTTCTTCTTGGTCTTGCCAGCTCTGACTAGTGTCCAAGGCTTTTTGAGAGGCTTGATGGTGGAGGACAATGTGTGTGCTTACCCATTGCAGTAGGGTTTGGCAACATCTTCAGCTCATTGAGGTAACATTATAGTTGATAATGTTGCAGTAGTCTTTGTCTTGTGATTCAATTATAGCCATTGACTTTTTTTCTGCTGATGCTGGGTGTGCAGCGCCACCATTGAAGCTGATTGATCTTCCTGGACTTGATGCACATTCATCATCAGAGGATTCAGCTGTAAGTACAAATGTTCATACCTCTGCTGCTCCCTGACCATATCTGTCCCTTTGACACACTGGAAGAGATGTGTGCACCATGCAAGTGCATGAGCATCTTTGTGCTTAGTTCTTAGCCTAACATTCTGCCTCCTTTTGCTTCTGTTATTTGTAGGTGCATGATTTTGCTGAGAATAATGACTCAATACTCCTGGTTGTGATACCAGCAGCCTCATGTCGAGATGTTACTGCATCTCGAGCCTTGAAGTTGGCTCAAGACTTGGATCGTGATGGTAAGCTGATATTATGCAATTCTCCCAGACTTGCATGTTTTGGTGGGTTTAAGCAAGACCCTCTTATTGGAACTGGGATTTCAGTATTCCTGATAATGGACTTCATCCACAGCAGAGAACTGCTATGAGCTGGTTCTTTGTCACACAATTGCATCATGATAAAACCTCCACACAAATGGGGATTTCTGCAGGAACAAGGACAGTGGGTGTGATAAGTAAAGTGGATCAGGCAGCAGCTGACCAAAGGAGCTTAGCTGCTGTGCAAGCTCTTCTTTCAGGGCAAGGTCCATCTGTGACACTGGACATTCCTTGGGTTGCGTTGATTGGCCAATCAGTTTCCATTGCTGCAGCTCATTCAGGCTCTGTTAGTGCTGAAGACTCTTTAGAAACAGCTTGGAGGGCAGAGATGGACTCTTTGAAATCTATTCTGAATGGAGCATCTCCATCAAAGCTTGGAAGGATAGCCCTTGTTGAAACTCTTGCTCAGCAGATTCGAAAGCGGCTGAAACAACATCTTCCAAATGTGCTATCTGGGTATGTCCTGGCTCATCTCCCCTGCAAGTGGTGCATTTTTTCATTCAACTTGAAAAACTCAGAAGTGTGGGTAAGCCCTTAAAATATCAGTTGCTTGATGCGGAAGCAGGCAGAAATCAGAGGTATGTTTGAGGTTTAACTTGGAACTTGAACAATACCCATTTTGTCTAAATAGTTTAGTGCTCCAATGGCAGGTTGGAGGGAAGATCACAAGTTATAGAGCAGGAGTTGGTAAGGCTAGGAGAGCAAAGGGTGCAGACTTCTGAAGGAACAAGAGCAATTGCGTTGGAGCTTTGCCGTGAGTTTGAAGACAAGTTTCTACAACATATTGATACTGGAGAAGTAAGCAGCTTCCCACACATCCTACTTCACCTATCCTGCTGAAACCAAGACCCATTTTTGGGCCATGATGACCAAGGTTCCAATTGAAACCACAACTAGCAACCCAAAAGTGTCCTCCTTTTCTATTGTTATCTTCTCATCTTTCAGTCAAGAGATCTGCTACTGGATGTGTGTTTTAGCCTTGGCTTAGAGGGTTGTGAGTTGGTTCTTCATACTACATGGGTTCCTTCCTTGTTCCAAAGACTGCACTCCTTGGGACTGGATATAGCTGTTATGTAAGTATCAATTTCATGTAATTACTTTGCTCTTGGTGCCCAGTCTCAAGTGATCAACACCCAAACCAATGGACTACTCCACGTCAATTTGACCTTGCTCTTGGTTCATAGTCTACAGTGTTGAGGTTTTTAGGTTTAGGGTTTAGGGTTGGCTTAGTTACTGCTTGTTACTTACAAGGATACATGTTTGCTGTTCATGCTTAAGTGGTTTGCATCTCACTTGAGTTATTGCTATCTAGATATCAATTGTGATTGCACTAGGGGAACTTCAACCAAAGCAATTCTCACTTATCTGACAGGGTGCATGTAAAACATCCACAGGGAACTGGTTGGAAAGTGGTTGCAAGTTTTGAAGCAATACTTCCAAAAAGAATCAAAGGACTTCCGCTTGATAGTATGTTTGAGATGAGCAGTATTAAGAAGGTAAGGGGGCCAAGTCAGCACTCTTTTGGTCTGCAACCACTTGCTTGACTTGCTTGTCAATTTTGGGATTCTTTATGTTTTGTCACTGCAGATCTGAGATCTTGTTGCCCATGTGCCAGTTGGTCCTTGAAGCGGATGGCTACCAGCCCTATCTTCTCTCGCCTGAGAAGGGTCTGAGAGCCCTTATTCGGAAAGCACTTGATTTGGCCAAGGACCCTGCTAAAATTTGTGTAGATGAGGTATTATTTTCCATTCTTGACTCTTGAAACAAAAGATAATAAGTGCACTGGTGGGTTTCTGTTTGTTTTCAATAAACTATATTGCATGAACTAGAGCACATTGCCAACCTGGTAAGGAGATGTCAGCAAACAACCACCATGTGAATAAATGCTATTGATAAAATGTAAGGCATTCCCACACTGTATGGTATTGAACAATACACATCTTTGGTGTCTGAGGTTCATAGTTGTAGTCTAAAATTTCGAGCTTGTCTGGTGCTTGAACTGATTTGGAAGATGTGTTTCTGACAGGTACATCGCATCCTAGTTGATATAGTGTCTTCTTCAGCATCTGCAACTCCTGGCTTGGGCAGATACCCACCTTTAAAGAGAGAGGTATTTTTCAGTCACCAAAACATGTGCCAAGGGAACTCTCATTTCAGTAGAAAAGTGAATCAGAAGAGTGCATTTTTATGCTCAAATATAGTGGTAATTAGAGGGAGGAAGTATGACAAAAGAGCATCCTTTTGTCCCCCCTATCAGCAGCATCTGATGTGCATGCGCTAATGTTGCTGCAGTAATTTATCAGATGGGGTCCCCATGTACCCCTCTAGAACTTCTGCAATAATACAGAAACAAACTTGTGCTTTGTTGATCATATGAGATTCTAACTGCAGATTAGGGTATATTCTTTCTTGCAGATTGTGGCCATTGCAAGTGCTTCATTGGACGAGTATCGGGTTGAGTCCAGGAAAATGGTGATTGCCCTTGTCGACATGGAGCGTTCATTTATTCCTCCACAACACTTTATCAGACTTGTTCAACGCAGGTGCAACAAGATACTTTGCAAAGTTCACACTTTTCCTGTTTTTTGACTTTCCTCTCTGGTGCCACTTCTGTTAAGGCAACTTCTTCATTTAGGCAACTGTATAATTGGCAGTTGGACAGTAGACATTCTTCTGTGTACATTCACAGTTATTCAAAGCGTCTTGTTCACTTTTTTAACTTCTTGTTTATGTCCAGGTTGGATAGGCTGCGAAGAGAAGATGATGGAAAGAATCGAGCTTCAAAGAAGGCACAGGACGTAGAGCAATCATTGTTGAGCAGAGTGGGTTTCATTTCCTTAAAGCTTATTGCCTCATGCTGGTTTGTTGACATTTCATGTGTCACAAATGGTCTTAGCAGATTTCACTTGTGGCAGCAGATGCCAGTTTGCTTTGAATAGACAGAACAGATTTTGCAGTTTGTATATACATCAAAGTATTAGAAGATATGGCTGCTCAGCTCAAGCAGCTCTTATTTGAATTGGGTGGCAACAGTTGAGCACACCTGGTGGATGATGATGATGACTTGGCATCTTTGTCTGATCTGTAGTTGCTGCTGCAGTCTCACGTTCTCCCATGGGTCTCAAAGCTTTGATATTTTGTGTGTTGTGCACAGGCAACTGCTCCAACAAGTCTAACTGGGACTGGAGAAAGCTTAAAGTCAATTAAAGATAAAGATGGCAAGGATGCACCTTCAACCTTACAGACCATTGGTGACCATTCTGCAGGTTTAGCCTTATCTTTTCTGTATACCTTTCTTTATGACAATTGCAGTCTGGTTGCAACCTTGTCAGTTGAGGATAAATCAGCATATATTTTCTTGTGGTGACCCCAACGTGATTTGAGGCAGTTAGTTTGACATGACCCTTTCAACCTTTGCTATGAGTTTGTGATGTCTTCAGACATCTCAGGCATTGGGGGGGTCTGTGCAGCTGTGCAGACCTAATTGGCATCACACTATTTTGAGCAATATTGTGAACACATATATGCTGATTGGTTGGCTTCAGAATTTGTCACAGGAGTCACAACCAAACAAATTCTGAAGTAAATTGGACTGGTGTTCTGACAGGCTATTTACTGAAGAGAAGTCCAAAGAATGGTGAATGGAACAAGTACTGGTTTGTGCTGAATGCAAAGACTAATCGGGTACGTCTAGGGAACCTGCTTTGGGCCCTCTTATTGTAACTCTACACAGAGTGAATCAGTTTCTAAGGAAAACAAAAAAGGTCATAGTCTGATGGGTACACACAATATGTGGTTGTTCTGAAAAGGCATTTTTGTTTTTTTATGAAATCACCACTTGCATGAGTGGAACACAGTAGTGTCTAGCAGTCATGGAATAAAATGTTTGTCTATTTTCTTTGATAAAACCTAACAATTTTTTTTGTGTTTTACATGCAGCTTTCCTTTACAGAAAAGCCAGAAGACAGGAACTTCCTCGGTGCCATCACCTTGGATGTATGTTGTAGTACACTTTTGAGAATCCCACTGTTGTCTGCAATTGAGCTTTTGATGATACAACTACACCAGAACATATGAGTAGAAATGCACATGTGTCTATAAGCATTTGATGTTTCCATCAGAAGATTTTCAGGTTCCCTGCCCATGTTCCAGATTTCTGGCCACCTGGATATCCAAAGCTTAGGAGTCGCAGGGAAGCTCAAAACCATCATTGATAAACCACTGATGTTTTCTCAATGATGTTCCTTTGCAGCAGTTCTGATTGGTGTTCTGGGAACCAGAATGTTCACAACATCTGCATTGAAAGAGTATAAGTACTCACCTGATATATTGGGTTATTGGAGATAGGAATGTGTTCTTGAAGATGGACCTGAGAAGGAGAATGGAGCTGAAGATGCCCCACCTGCAAAGTCATCATCCAAGAATAAGAAGTCATCAGCAAATGGGCCAGAAAAGGAGGATCCAAATCCTATGCTGGTGTTCAGAATCAGTCATAAAGTTCCCTATAAGACTGTTCTGGAAGGTAAGGAATTTGTATTTCCCATGGCTACACAAATGGGTGGTCCCCTACTTGATCCTAATAGAATTTCCTGATGTTAATGACTTTTCCTTGTGCATCTATTACAAAGCTGTATCCAATCAGTTTTAAGAATGAAAGTTTGTGTCTTTGATAGTAACACCAGTACAAACAACCAACTGCTAGAGTATTTATTGAATGTATATCATGGTTGCAGCTGAACATTCTGTTGTTCTCAAGGCGGAAAACATGGCGGAGAAACTGGAATGGATGGTGAAGCTTAGGAGTTGTATTGACCCCCAAAATGCATCCTCTTTCAAGAAAGAATTGGACAACAGTTCAACTCGTTCGGGAATTCCAAATGGTGCTGTGGTAGGTTCAAATCTCCTCTGCTTATTATGTATGGAAGTCTCACGAGGAGGATGCTAGCCACAAAGTTACAAAGCACCCCCATGTTAACTACTCATTTGTTTCAACAGGGTATAGTAGGTCCCTGAGACACAAGTCCTAATTTTGTGCAGACATTGTCATGTTATCATCATTTTGAGATGGGACATTCATCAGTTCTAGGGTTTAGGGTTTAGGGTTCAGTGAGGTGTGCAATGGAGATATATAATACTGATGGGTTTATTCATATGAGTCACAACAGTTTCCTTATTTTCCAATAATGTTTTGCAGTTTATAGGCAAAATGTGGTGGACCTGGCCACCCTCCTCCTTCAGTAGTTAAGTACACTAACCAAGCACAATGACTTGTCCACAGGATGCAGGAATTCCACGGAGGCCAGTTGATCCAGAGGAAGAGTTGAGGCTTATGGCTCAAGAAGTGCGAGACTATGTTGAAGCTGTGCTTAACAGCCTTGCAGCAAACATTCCCAAAGTGAGTACCTATCTGTGTGTCAATAGTTTCATACTTTTGTCCAGTTGAGCTATCTCTGCATCTACCACTTCCAGGTGCGTAACTCGCATGCAACCAATATGGGTCAAGGACTAGGGAATCGCATGTTATACACTTTTTGGTGATTCTTAGGAGAGCAAATTAATGCATAGCTCTGAGTGGCGATCAAATACTTACTACTAAGATATTTGGTATCTCACAGTGGGAAACATGCAACCCGGGCTACTGACAGAAGTTATCCAGCAGTGTATGCCCACTTTGAGTTGTCTTGCCATATGAGTGGGAAGAAAAAATTTATACTATTTTTCAATACTCTTCTTTTGCTTATGTTGTGGCATCATAAATGGTTTTGCAGGCTGTGGTGCTTTGCCAAGTGGAACGAGCTAAGGATGCAATGTTGAATCAGCTATATAGCTCTATAAGGTTTGTCATTGGGTTGACCCTGTTCATTGTAGTGTTTGCTTCTTAACAGAGCCATGCCTCAGAAGTACAAACATCACAGCTTGATTACCACATGTTCTACATTTCTTCGGATGATTTGTTGAGCATTCTTACAATAAATTCTTTCTTGAAGCTGACTGAACACACCCATGGTGTCAGCAAGGTTTTTGTGTGGCGTTGAATTGCACTTTCTAGTGTTGATTGCACCAACTGAATGTTGGAGATAATGGGGGTTGGGAATACAGTGGGCATTCTACAGGAAGGATTGAAGAACTCTTGCAGGAGGATCTAGAAGTGAAGAGGCGTCGTGAACAGTGTCAAAAGCAAGCTGCAGCTTTGAGCAAGCTTACCCGGCAACTCAGCATGCAGGAAGCTCGTGCATCCTCAGCCTCTGGAGTCAGTGATTCTGGTAAAATTTCAGATGTGCAAAACGTTTGACATCTCACCTGAACTATATTGTAAGCCTTTAGTGAGCAAGACTGCATGTATGTTGGGGTCTGATTTTGACTATCAAACTTCCTAGAAGAAAGCCCAGCTCTAAGAGGTGCTACATGCCAGTTGAGAAGGCCTAATCATCATGAGCTATGGGCCTTGTGTGTTCTAAGAAATATTTACTTAATGCAAACTGCTGACAAAGGTGATGGCATATGTCTTGTATTGTGCTTACCTACCAGAGACGACAACAGGACTTGGTGAGACAGAGGACTGGCGTATTGCCTTTGAGGAGGCAGCCACAGGTCGATCCTCATCATCCAACTACTCAAGGTCTCCACAACCAACTTCAAGATCAGCTTCTCCATCTGTGAATGGGCGATCATCATCCCGAAACAGTAATTACAATGACTATGACGAAAATGGTGACACTGGGAGTGTAAGCCGACGCATTCCTGGAAGAGCAGCCCCACCACCCCCTCCCACTTCCGTGTATAAATACTAGATGCAAAAACACACCTGGTTGTTCTTATGATAGCAAGGTGCTACTGTCAGCATATTCAGGTGCTCTCTCTTTCATCGCACTTTCCAATTGTTATCATTGTCTATAGGACCTCATGATGTCATTCTTACGCACAGGCACTGCAGTATTACAGTAGTATGATTCAGGGAGAGTTGGTTGCCTATTTTCAATCTGTATCCACTTATAGGAGGGATCGATGATCCTTCACTTGTGGGGATTTCACTCCTTTTGATCTGTTTCCCTGCAGATCAAAAGCACATCATGCATTTGAGCATTTGAAATCCCAGTAGGCATAAGTGTTTTCTTCTCAAGATGTCTCACACATTTTCAACCACTTCCAATTTGGAGTTTGTGAGTTCTATGGTTTTTTCATTAGTCATTGAATTGATTTTTCTCTCCTTTTGCTGCTGCTCACATTTGCAATCTCCATGTTCCAAAGTTAGTATTAGGGCACATAAAAGTCTATTCCCATTGGCTTGCAAAACATATTTCAGGTGTATGCACAACCCTATTCTGTTGAACATGGAAAATAATGCTCCCTTTCTTGCATTTCCTTTAGTCCTCACAAAATTCTCACAAACTTATCAAACCCTACCCTATTACACATTGAATTGTTAAGTCACTCAAGATAACAAAACAACAAAAATCAAAGTACCAAATCCAGCAATTTTATTGTCATAACATCTTTTTCTCCACACCTACACAAGCCTATTGAACACCCTTTGTATATTCATATACTCAAACTATAACCCTCATACATATACAAACATGTCTAAAAACCCAATGCTAATGGTATGAGGGCAATTTCTTTGAAATTTTTTGCAAAAGTTGCCATATTACAGGGAAAAAAGTTAACATATTGCCATAGGTAGATGATGAGAAGATATCCTCAAGATGTGAAGATATTTTGTAACTAAAGCTCCTCAAAGCTAAACAAGAATGCACCTACTATTACAATAGCAGAAAGTATGGATTAATGTTGTTGGACATAGCACAACAACTTGTAACCTCAATAGTAGCAACAACTCCTTTTCAAATCTAAAGAAGAACATGTCTACTACAATAGTAACACAAAATACATAGTCACCAACTAGGATTACCTACAATTAAATAATAAGAAGTAATAACACATAAGATTTCATTCACCTTGAAATTATTTTGAAATCACATGTAATTAATTTGAGCTTCAAACATAAAATAAAATTTAAACCCATCAATATGCGATTGATTCATAGCTATATCATTGTGTAAAAGTACACCAATAATTTTATAAACATTGATTAAAAACCCTTATTTGACATTAAATTACCATTCCTTATTAATTTTGAAAATCCATTCTTTTTATGTAAAAAGTAAAAACAACACTTAAGCCATCTACATTTTCAATGGAAGAACATTTTACAACTTTAAAAAATCACAATCTTCGTCATTATTATAACATAATGTACTAACAAATTTGTTTTAAAAACATTTGATATGAACTTCACAACTTAAAAAGAAATTAAAATTTTTAGTGAAGAAGATTTTTAAAAATCCACCATGATAAATTTCATGTATCCACCATGATTCATGTTCTTACAATTGTGTTGAAAATTATCAAATTATCAAAACCTATGACAATTTTTTGTCTACACTGTAACATGCACTCACTCTTGCCCCCAATACTCATCATTCTTGAATATAAATTGTGTTGGGGAAATAAGATAATTGAAAATTTTGCACAAGTTTGTCTTAAAGTTTAATGCAATTTGAAATAAAATATGGAAGGGCTATGATATCTTCATATGAAATTTTGTGTTACTTCAATGGGTGAATAGACATATATATGCATATATGCAATAGTCCAATGTCTCTTTAATTTTCTTGGAAGGAAAAAAGGGTAATGTGGAATGATATAAAATAGCTCCATAATAAAAACTTTTTTCAATGTGATATTCATCATTATTACCAACCATTTTGGGTCAAAATAAGATCGAATGAGCCACAAGCATTACTTTACATTAGTCTTGCATGTTCTATTTCCCCAAAATAACTTTTTCATACGAATGATTTTTTGAATGATTTTTTTGCAACTTGTTATAAAAACTTATAAAAATTTCCCCAATATTTTTTTATTATTTCTTAATATTTTTAATTAATATGAATTTGTAAAAATGTATAGATTCCTTGCAAATTTTATGTTTCATCTTGAAAAATGATGATAATTTCAAATCATACCAAAAAAATGTTTATTTTTTAAAGTTGAATTTAATGTAATATAACCTCTCTCTTTTTTAATAGATCATGTAAATTATACCCCATTTATATGTGGTAAAGCACTTTTGAAGTTTTGAAATTCTAAATTTTTGAATGTACATACTTTTAATTTCCAAAATTTTAAAATTCCACATTTTCAAAATTGTAATTTTTTTTTAATGTGTCTAGAAGGTTATTATCATCTCATATTTTTCTATCATCAACTTATTTTTACTATATGAGTCCTTTGAAAGTCCTTTGTAAAAATGACAAAATTTTGAAAGTCCTTTTTAAATGACAAAATTTTCCATTTTCAAAAGTCTTTAACTAAATCAACATTTAAAATTGGGTCAAATGGATTTTTAATTTGAATTTCAAAACATTTATGTGTGTTAAAAAAGAATAATGTGCCATGATTACCATGGTTTTAAATGGCCAAAAAAAAAATCTCTAATTTTTTATGATAGAAATTAACATCTGATGTCCTTTGTGGTTTCTTTGATTGTGTTTTGACCCATTTTGTCAATATGATCCTAGGAATCTATCATTTGTTCAATCTTCATTCCACTTTTAGATCACAAAAGCCAACAATTTTAGTTAATTTTGTTCAAAAATTTGCATGTGTTCATTAATTACATCTAAAAAATTAGTAGTTCTCAAGTCTTAATTGTTGATATGCTTTTGGGCTCTAATTTGTAGATGAAAATAGACTACCACAATGTCATTCCTTGGATTGTGTTGATTGGCCAATTACTTTCCATTGCGATAGTTCATTTTGGTTTTGTTAATTCTTTAGAAATAACTTGGAATGCAATTAACAAAGAAATTTGTACTAAAAATGTGTTAAATACATTATGGATTTCGCTTTACTATTTTCAATAATGTTAGATTGGCACCCATAGTTATAACAACACAAACATAAATCCTTTAAAAATCACTTGAAAAAGGATGGTTGTGTAGGTATTTTACCCATGAATAAAAATTTATCAAAGCGAATTCATATGCATGAGGACCTTTGTGTTTGGTTAATTTCATTAATATGGGAAACAATGAATAATAAGTCATTGTAAAATTTAGCAATAAAATGCAGCAATAATTAACTAACTAAGACATGTCTAAATGAAAATGTCAATTATGAATTTCAAGTTTTCACTATAGTAGATCACATTCTATTTCACTCCACATTCCTTTTTCTTTTAATGGAATGCACTGATTCCATTGTAATGGAAAACCCAAAGTGGAATGAAGCATTTTCAATGAAATGTGTGAGTGAAATAAATAACATTTCCCCCAAAATGAATGTTTCCAGTGGAATGTGCACAAATTTTCAATAATATATATAATATAAAACAATACAAAGAAAAATTGTAAGTTAATTAAATGTAGCCACTGCAAAGTGTAATGTGTTTATTTAGTGGATTTTTTGAGCAAATCTCATTAGTGGAATTAGTGTCACCACTTTTTTTTATAGTGGAATAGGCATTTGTGGAAATTTTTAAAAGAATATAATTTTTTGGGCTATTAAAAAATTCAAGTCAATTTTTTATGTATGTTTATAATACTATCCATGCAATTTGCAAATGGAGTGCACCACCATCAGCATTTTTTTTGGCAAAATTTTGCCAAAATACGAAAAATTAAAAATTAAAAAAAAAACTATGTCTCAGATTCCTTCAAATTTTGGGAAAAAAATTGCCCAAAAAAATAATTTTGAACTAGTTTTGTCAAATTTATAAGCCCTTTTCCTAAGGGTCATTAAATAAAAGCATGAATACAAAACAATTCTACTATTTTGCCTATCCTATTGCCATTTAATGTTAAATCCTTCTTGGGATGTTAGCCAATCGCGCTACATGAGAAAATTGAAAAATAATCACTGATCACCTTGCCTTATACCACTATACCACTAGTCCAAAATTAAAGGTCCATTATATTTAATGCCATGCATTTTGTACCCAAACATGCAAAGGAAAATTTCTACAATTAATTTAAAAGTTCATTTACATTTCACACAAAAAATGAAAGCATGGTCATGTAGCCCAAAAATATAAGTCCATTTACGCTACATGAAAAAATGGAAACATGGTCGTGCATCCAAAAATTTGTAAAAGTGAATGCAAAATTATCCATGTCAAACTATAACATGCTAACTAATGATGTCCATGGGTATATGCCTAATTGCTAGAATTCTCTAACAACTACTTTTAGTCCTATAAGATGTAAGTCTTGTTGGTTGCTAAAGACACACGTGCTTCATCCAAAGTTTGGACATTTGGTTTTCACTCAAGCTCTTCAACTGTGGGCTTGACATTAAGCATGTAGACCTTGGTCACCATGATCATTTGCCTACCTAGCCCACATAATTAGGTAAAAGAGTTTCTTGTTAATCCTTTAGATGCATGGTTGACACCTACAATGCTTTTTCCAACTTACCTTCCCTTTAAATTTGGGGAGGAAGGTGCTAAATTTTGTGCCAACCTTCAATGGAGCCTACCACCACACACACCCAATAAAAGGCAC
>Ga0209208_10005032_pt1 | contig 18529 bp, 5 predicted proteins | sample S1TSphfallax_3_FD_187694 | JGI IMG/M metagenome (GOLD analysis project Ga0209208, IMG submission 187694) | Host-associated microbial communities from peat moss isolated from Minnesota, USA - S1T2_Fd - Sphagnum fallax MG (SPAdes) (version 2) | ecosystem: Host-associated > Plants > Peat moss >... | reverse complement strand
AATGATGACGGTCCTACTCAGGCTATAGCATTTTTAAAAAAATAAATAAAATGGCGAATTTAGTAAAACAATGCAGGGGCGCCTCACAGTGACCGAAGGTCGCGAGTACCCACTGACGGACGGACATATTTGAGTTTCCATAATTCTTCTTTTGCCTTAAGATACCTTTTTCATGTAAATGGCAAGGTCGGAGCTTGACGGGTGCATTATGCACCGGGTTCACACTAGTAAAAGAGTATTTTCTCACAACATCAATATCACCACCACCACCTTCGCTCTTGCATTTTACCCATACCAACGAATAACTAATGGTATTGTCTTTTTGGCTTTCTATGTACCATGGGCCTGGTTCAGCCAGGATATCAGGCTTGTCATTGTTTTGTTCATTATGTGGTAATAGGTTCTTCTAGGGCCTGTTCTGAAGCATAGCCAATATTTCGAAGCACCAATTCACATTTTGAGCATAATCATCAATTTGCATTAACATTGACACTAACAACACCAAAAAGTAGAGCCAGTCATTTAGCAAATGGCTACATGTCCCACATAGGAGGACCCCTTAAGCAGGTTCCCCAAGAGGAATATACTTTGGTAGGTATTCTTATCTTTATACATATACCATGTGATGCAAATGAGGCATTGTTGTCAACATGGACCCCTGTTCTTTCTTTCCCCTTTAGTCAAAGCACATGATTCCCACAACTTGCATTTTTTAACATAAGGATCAATGATATTGGTATCAATCCAAAGGGCTTCAGTATGGGAGAAGAATCAAACGAGGTATATAGTAGAGTTTTCAAATAAAGTCAGGAAAACACAGCACCAGAACCCTGAGTTTGGTCCAACACCAGGTGAGATTTTAAAAAAACTTGCAAAAAAGTACATTAGCCTTCCAGGGGGGTGAAATTCAGAAGTGCACCAATTTTGGTGCCAAACTGAGTTTCATCCGGTTTTGACCCCCTCTTTCCTTTTTTCCTGAGCGCCTCCACTGCTGCAACATATATTTTCACTGCTCTTACATGTACAACTAGAGTAGAACTGGCCATCATCGATCACTACCTCAGATCTTCATCATCTGTGCTTCATTTTGAGTGATTTAAAATGTTAGGGGAGTGCTACCTCAAGCTCTAGAAATCATCTTTGAGGTGCAAATGAAAAGGAATAATGAAAAAATAGCAAGAAGGAAAATAAGCTTTCCAACTCACAAAACACGTTTTTTTTGTTTTCCTTTTTCTTTGGACCCCTCTTACTTTCAAAGCTTATAAGTTTCTTATTTCTTGTTCATTTAAAATAATTTAAAGTGTTAAAAAAGTGCCACCTAAAGTTTTACAAATCGTCTTTCACCTCTAATAGTTACGGAGCAATATACAAGGAATTTTTTTGGTGATTGGGATTGGGCTTTGCATTATTTTGTGATTTGTTTTTTTGAGTTCTTGACCCCTCTACTTTGGGAGGCTGTAACTTTCTCATTTTTAATTTTTTTTTGATGATTTTTAGTGCACCAGATGCATCAATAGGAGGAGTTCAAGTTTTATTTGAACACCACAAACAATGGGGCCGTCCCTTAGGATCTAACCTGCCTTGAGGGCTTAAGTGATCGCTCATGGGCTGCTCTACCTTACTGTAATTACCTCGAACCTTGTGCATTAAACGCTGAGTTTCAGCATTTCATACCCAGATTTAATAAAACTTCCTTACTTTGCCAACCTCACTCAACGAGGGGATAGGGGTGAAAAGAGGCTCAAAGACAGGATGACTTTAAAGAAAACTCTAGTACATACTGGTTTTTAGAAGAAAAAAATTTACATATAGACTCTTACCTGGATTTTGAAGTTGCCTGTAAATGCTGACATACCAGGTATATGGTTTTTGAGGTCTGAAGAATATCCATACCCAACTAGGTATATCATTAGAATTGATATATACGTGCCCAACCCTGGTACCACCTAACCAACCCATGTTGCACTGCTGCCGCCCACATGCGCAACCATATACTACAGTTTTCAATCCATGCATAATGCATGTGTGCATGTTCATTGATTTCCAACTTTTGCACTCACATCACCATCCATACAATGGATTTGCATGAACAAGCCATGCAACATCCGTTTATGACTCAAGTTGTGGATGAATCTCATCCAACTGAGTTAACTAGGTTTCACCTTGGTAACCCCTCCTACAAACCCTCCAACTTCTGTCTTCTCCTACCTAGGTAACTACTTAAATGTAAGCAAGTAAGTATCATAGGTAAGAAGGTAGAGTATGTACAGGTGGTTACTACATAGGTAGGTAAATACATGAGGGCACTTGGTGACATAACAAATGTTTTGTATACTCAAGTTATAGAAATGTGTAATGAGGTAGTATATTATAGATGGCAATATATTTGCAGCAGTCTTCAATTAGGCCATAGGAAGTATATCTTGATTAAGTTAGCACTTCTTGCTGGGCCCTCTTCTTACTTCGAAGAGAGAGCTAGGCCCTATTGCTGACGTCCTCCCATTTTTCATATGGTCTTTTCCTCATTCTTCTACGTTCTGTCTCTCTGTAAGTGTAGTCCCTCTTTTCCTTTCAGCATTCTCTAATCTCACAGCCCAGGATCAAATTTAATCTGATATAATTTCTCTGCCAAACAAGCATGCTTTTTATGGGTTCGATTAGAGCACCAATCTCCTTTGCATGCACAATAATGCATTAGATTCGTTCGGCTATTGCTTTTCACTCTCTATGCAGGCGTACCCAGCTTCACAGTTGCTCCATTCTATCCGAATATTCTCCTAGTTGCTCCCTTGTCGCAGAATGCAGGGCACCATTCCAGCTCTTGTTCCTTAAACGTTTTTTTTCCTACCTCCGTGATCTCTGCCGTTCTCCTCCCCTTGGTTGTATTGTCTGCCGATCAGTTTTTTGTTTCTGCTCCGTATGATCTTCCTCTAGTATTCTTCGTTCTCCGGCTACAGTTCTGCATTCTAATTTCCGATTCGTAAGAGCCCACAGCTTCTTGCACTGGAAAACACCCTTACTGCGACAGTTTCTAAGGACGATCTGAATACCAAAGCATGATGAGGTGAAACGTCAAAGCCCACTTCTGTTGAAAACGACGGGCAGAAGTAACAAGTACCACCTACACGGGTACTACCTTCGCCTTCTTAAGTGAGGCCTCTTAATGGCCATATCAAACGCAATATATGTTAGGGTTTGGACTCAGAGACCCTGATTTAGTCTAAAGCATGCGATATTACAATTAATCTCGGGGTAATTGACCATGGTACCAGTGTAGGTAGTATTTCACCGAAGGCGGAAAGGACTCAGGAGCAACCGAGACTGAGTTAGTGGCAATTGGAAACCTTTTGAACACGGCAGGCAATCAGGCCTTTCAGGATGGCCAACCGGTGCCGGCCCTATCAGAAATCGAAAACCAATCCCTGAAGGCCGCAAACAGTATTCTCGTTGGTGCAGCACTAATAGCAACCATTACATATGCAACCTGGGTACTCCTCCTTTTCAACGACGTTACGCACTACAAAGCAGTCAAGGCTTTTTGGGTGTGTAACAGCTTGGCTTTCTATTTAGCCATTATAACGGTCTGGCTTTGTCTATGGGCAGTCTGACCATACGATGAGTTAATGCACTACCCTGTAAACTCAATCAAGAATAGAGCTAGATGACCTGCTTTTGGCTTTGGATTATCCATTTCTTGTGTGCTTGCTGCCTATTCGAGTGGCGCCTACATTAGCGTGCCAAAGGAAACTCTAGGATTTCTTGTTACCGACAGATATATCCTTGGCACGATCGTTGTAGGTATAGTTCTTTGTGTTATCACCTTAGCAGTTACTTTATTCCTATCATATTTCTAGTAGTTAACTGGAATATCAACTGTATGTATGTATGTATGTATATGCCTCTTTATTATCAACAAACATGTAATTGCTTTGTAACTATAGACTGGAAATGCAATGTACAATATCCAATGTCCTCCAAGTTTTCACATTGTTGAGCACACTAACAATAGATAGTTTTCATTTTTTATGTCTGTTAAATATGGAAAGAAATAAACTGAATTGAATGTATATGTGAGCAATTTAATGAATTTTTAAATATGTAACCATTTCATGAATGTCTATATCTATAATTGTGTCACATTGCAAAAGTATCTAGAATTGGTAATTCTTTATCCAAATAAGTGACATGCTAGAAAGAAACAAGAAAATGTCTCATGATATATTATTCCTTCTTTTATATACATGTGCAAGTTGAAGCTGGTATTCAAACAATTGGCTATATTAATAGACTTCATGAAAGCAAATACAACAGCACATCCTCCATCTTAAGAAATAAAATTGTCTCCCAATGCCATCTCCATTGTATAAATGATAATGAAAGTATATCAAACAAAGTGGCTCCTCTTGATTCACTTCAGATGTAGAAAAAAGTGTGTGAAAAGTATGAGATGGAAAATTTTCGAAATAATTCAATTGAATGTGGAAATGCAAACGACCTTAGACCCACACCACAAGAAGAAAATGAAAGAAATGCAAACACATAGTTTTTTTAATTAGAGATTTAGATTTTATTTCATATAATCAAAAGCGCTCACGATTTGGAAAATGAAGGTGCATCAGCAGCACAAGTAGAAACTAATGCAAATTCAATAAAAGCTTAAACACAGTACCTGCAAGACAGGTGGCCCCTGGGTTAAGGTGCTAGCACTTTCTTCTTTGATTGTTTTGGTGACACATTAATCTACAATTTCATAAGTGGTGCCCTTTGCAGAAGCACATTCCTACAATTTGATTAAAGATTCATTGAACGAACATAATTGTATCATTTGATTCTTCATACTACCATCAAGGTCCTTGAATTTGCACTGCCAGGTACTTGACGTTTTAATAAGAGCACTTTGCCTAGTGGGTACTACAAAATGTTGGGGTGGGTTTATGGTATATAGATGCCAACTCAGAGCCAATGGCATCCTCCAAGTGATGTCCTGGGCGCAAGAAGTCCAAAACTTTCAAAAGCTAATGGACAGTTGCCTGGCTTTTGAGCTTTCTCCTTGCCCTATTGCGGCCTCCTTGCATTACCTACAACAATCATCATCACTAAGGTCATAGTGCTCTTGTGAAAACAATTCTTTTGTTGGCTATCCTTTTGAAGGGGGTTAAAAGCATCAGTTTCATGACTAAGCAACATCATTTTGGGGGGGGGGCAGATTTGGCCCAAAAAATAAAAATAAAAATGGACTATTCTGTCAATACAATCCTTTTTTGGGAAAAAAAAATCCCAAAACTTTTTTTAAATGAAAAATTTTCACCACATTTGGACCAATGGTTTTTTTTCTCAAATTTGTGAAGTTGGTTGGCTATGAATTGTGAGTGCTTGTATGTTAAAGTGACTTTTTTGTTTTTGGGGCAAGTGTATCTAGTTGGTTACACAAAGAATATTTTTCTCTAGCTGTGATTATCATAATTTGTGTATTTTCATAACTATTGATGATTTTTTTTAAGCATTGTATGCTCAAGGTGCTAAATCTTTTTTCAATATTCAAGTTTGACCAGGTGTTGGATTTTGACCAATGTAACCTTGTGGTGACAAATGTTTCAACATGGGATGTTTTGTGATTATTGAAAGTGAACAATGGTTAAAAACATTTTGTCCCAAGTTGCATTAAAAAATAAATAAAAATTTGTTGTCTGCATACATGCTTGCAACAAACAAGTACTTGAAGGGGAATCAAACCCCAATCCATAAAGTCTTCTTGCCCATTGTATTTCAAGCAATACATGCACCTAACCCCACATTACTAGACAAAGAAATTTAAAAACCAAAAAGAACAACCAAAAAGAAACTTGATGAGTGACAACAATGTCACCACCATCAATAATCAATAGATGTTGTGCAATTCTAACAAGCCCATAGTAGAAATAAAATACAAGTATTAAGATGTTGGCACATGGAAATCTTTTCACAATTTTTTTCATTGTCACAAACCTTTTCCTTTCCCTTTCAAAATGCATTAGCCATGGACACAAACACAATAAAGTTTGGGATCATGGGCAATGGAATGGAAGACAAGGCAAGTTTCACCCAATTTATAGTTAATGAGGTTTGCATTACTACAAAAAGGATTGTGGGGTGCCAAGGATTCAAAGAAAAGATGAAATTTAAATTTTGTCAAAACTTAAAGAGATGCCATAGGTGGAGATGGAAGAAATCCTAAATAATATCGTTGATCAAAATTTACAAGTTTTGTGAATCTATTGCTTCAATCAACAAACAAATATCAAGTTTTATAGATACAAAAGACCCCAAAAATGAATGATGAAAAAACTACAAGAATCTAAGAACAATTTTAACACATACAACAATTAATCAAGTTTGCAATTTGCTATGCAGTGAATAGACACAACACTATTCAAGTTTTAACACACCAGAACACAAAGAAAAATAATAATAATCAATAATCAATAAACAAGGAATGAACATTGAAAACATATAAAAACTTGAATGTGATGTTGATTTGAACTTCAACTAATTAACATGTTGGAACATTTTAATCTCTTAGGCATCAACATTCAATAAGCCATAAACAAAGCTAAAAATTTCCAAATTCAATAAAAAACATATTGAATTTCAAGCATACCTTCAAAACACATATTTGTTGTAACCTTGCCATTATGGCATTCTAAACATCAAAAAGTGACAAACATTGAGATTTGGTCATGGATGTAAAAAAACAAAAGATCTGATCAAATTGCAATTTCACCAACATGGAGTTTGAACATTCAAGAAGTTATAGACATTAAGACTTGATATTTAATGCAACACAACAAAATATGAGATCAAGCTTCAATGGAAATAATAACTAAAAAATGTTCATAAGAATTAAAAGTTGAACTATTACCTTATCATTCTTCTTTTGTCCAAGCTCTTCCAAATTACAATGTTTTTTCATTGCATTTACATGAACATCAAAATTTACAAGACTCTCACACATATTGTTGTTCTAAGTTACAAGAGTCACACATGAATGCCTTTAAGGATAAATCTCATCCTACTATTATACTAAACCTTTAAAATTCCATATCCATATTAACAACAAACTTTGCTATTAAGAGCTTTCAATTTTGCTAACAATGGGACCTAACCTTAGGGGAATGGAATGGTGACAAAGACCTTTTATAAATCATTGTTCTTGCATCCAATGAAGGTGTTTCGTTAATTTGGGTAGCATTTAATTTTGACCAACCTTTGTTAGGATGGTTATTCCACCCATATTTGTTATTGAAATATGATGAATTTTTCAAATAGACTTGCAATTAAAATTCATTAACATCACACAACATAATAATAGAAGTTGTGCAATATTTGTTCATTCATAAGTTCATATTTCATTTATTAACTCATTTATCAATGTGTCAAATGTGTTTTCAATGCATGATATTTGTGTGTAAAATGTACAAACTTATGAATGAATGAACTTCCCATGATTTTCAGTATTAGTTTGTCACATGTTAAATTTGTGGTGAAGGCTATTCATATGACTTTTTTCTTTATTGCCATGTCGTGCAATTTGTCACAAAAAAAAATAAAAATAAAAACTTGGTAATTATTATTTAACTAATTTTATTTATTGTTAAATTAACTTTAAAACCTTTTTCCATTTAATGTTAAATCCTAAATCCCTTGCATTAGGCACATAGTCAATAAAATGGGTTTTTAATTGATTAAGAAAACATTATTGTATTTATGAATCGTGATTGGGGGTGGGTTCACAAGTTTGAAATGCATCACCAAGTAGGAGAGTGCCTTACACCACGTAATGCAATTCCTCTTATGGGATTTCTTTTCAACAATCAATTATATTAAGCAAAGGATCCTTGGAGGGGTTCACAAGTTTTCAACCTAGTTGATTCAAATTATGTTCTCATTCATTCATAGGTAAGTAACTTATTTCCAAGCTAGTAAAGTGGTTTACACCTTGTACCACAACTCTTCTTATGGAATTGTTTTTCAAAAATGAAATACACCAAGTAAGTGATTTGTTGGGGATTTCACAAGTTCTTAGCCTTGTTCATTTAAACTCCACCTTTGTTCACAATCGCTTGAATTCATGAAACCCTAAATGGATCCATTATCCAAGATTGTAAACCAAACATTATGTGGGTCAAAACAAAGTCACGTGTGGTATTTGCATGGTTTTGCCACAAGGTTGACCAAATGTCAATTCACTACATTAAAATGCATTTTAATTCATTATGGGTTTCACTGGATTTTGAGTGAATTTGGACATTTTTGCTTGGTGAAATTCTTTAACCCCCCCTAATGAACGGGGACCAATTGCTACAAACAAAGATTTGTTTCACTAATACCTACTAAAACAAGATTATTCTCAAGTGAAATACAAATTTACTAAGTCATTCACTTGCTACTTAATTAATTAGCCAACATGGAAATCAATTAAAACTGAATTATTTAATATATCATATTATCGATAATTTCATGATTTCAACCTATGACTTATTGACATGTGTCACTACCTAGGCTAGGTTAAAAACCTAGTCTATGTATGTAGGCCATGTAATCAACCTAACACCTATTCTAGGGAACTAAACAAATAAATATTCAATCAATTTACAATTGTTAAGCACACACAACACCACTTAGAAGGTTTGATCCTTTGACCTTTAGAATGGAAACAAACACCCCTACCATTAAACCACCCCACTTGTTGTGATAATCTGTTACATTACATTTTATTTACCAAATACTTCATTTTAAACATTACAAAAACATAAAATTTGAAAATTCATATTCTATTAAAATTTTGTTCAAATGAAATGATTCAACTTTACTTTTTTTTAAAATTTCAATAATGTACATAATTACATTTATTTATTTTTGAAAGTGTAAAATCATTTCAACAAAAAAAATGTTGAATATCATTATTCAATAATATTTCAATGACTATTCTTTTGAAAAAATAAATGTTTATTAAATGGATAATTTTTTTGCTAATATAATGACTACCTATGTTAAACTACTTTCAATTATTAAATGATTATTTTTCATTAATTTAAATTATTTCACCCTACATTATTTACAACTATTTATTGTTATTTTAAACTATTTTTGGTTATTTTTTCTTATTCTATGTTTTTTTGGCTATTATAAATTATTTCACTTTAGGTTACTTGCAATTATTATAAATTATTTTCAGTTATTCAAAGTTATTTCATTTTAGGTTTTTTCTATTATGTGAAGTTATTGTTGGTTTTTTTGTTATTGAAGGATATCTCACCTTATGTTATTATTTGCAATTCTAGGTTATTATAGGTTATTTCACCTTAAATTACTTTTGTCTATTATAGATTATTTCACATTATATTATTTTTTACAATCCTAAGTAATCATAATATATGGTTATTAATTGTTTTTTTATTAGGGCTATTGGTGGCTATTATATTAATGGTTATTTTTTTTCCCTTCTATTAATGACTATTGGTGGTTATTCTATTAATGGCTATTGATGGTTATTATATTATAACTTATTTAAAATTATTTTTCATAGGTTATTATTTTTAAATTTTAAGTTATTTTATTCTAGGTCATTATATTATATTTTTAATGATTTTTAATTTTTATACCTAGGATAAAATAATTTATAATAACATAAAGTATAATGACCTTGATTAATTTAAAGTATAACTTGAAATAACATATATCAATTTAAAATAAAATAACCTAAAATATAGCCTAAGGTTATTTAAATGATTTAATTTGTAAAAAAATATAATAAGTTAGTTAAAATACCTTAAGGTAAAATAACATATAATAGTTTAAGGTAAAATAATTTATAATAAGATAAGGTATAAGTTAGAATAACTAAAGTAACTTAAAGTAATATAAGGTATATTATAAAATGGAATATATATATATATTTAAAAACATAGAAATAAACCTATTTATTACATTAAATTATAATAGTGAATTATGTTAATTAATTATGGAACATGATGTTTACATAGTGATATTATAGTGAAATAATTTTCACTAAGGACATTTTTATGTGATGAAATTGTTTAACACCCTTAGTGAACGGGGACTAATTGTTACGGATAATGAATTGTTTCATTAGTTTTTAATGAAACAAAGTTATTCTAAAATGAAATACAAATTTATCAAACCATTCACTTGCTAGTTAATTAACTAATCAATATGGAAATCAATTAAATTTTAATTATTTAATGTATAATATTATTGATAATTTTGAGATTTTTTTAATCTATGATTTATTGATATGTGTCACTACCTAAGCTAGGTTAAATACCTAGGTAGGTAAGCCACATAATGAACCTAGGCACCTATTTTAAGAATTCGATAGGAAAATATTCAATCAACATATCATTGTTGACCACACACAACACCATTCATAAGGTTTGATCCCTTGACATTTGGAATGGAAGCAAACACCTTTACCATCAAGCCACCCCACTTGTTGTGATAATATGTTACATTACATTCTATTTATCAAATATTTCATTTTAAACATTAAAAAAATGTAAACTTTCAAAATTCATATCTATGTTCAAATGAAGATATTCGAGTTTACTTTTTTTTAAACTCAATAATGTACATAATTACATTTATTTCCTTTTGAAAGCTTAAAATCATTTGAACAAAAGAAAAATTGAATATTATTATTCAATAACATTTCAATGACCATTCCTTTGGGGGGAAAAAAAGTTTAATAAATGGATAAATTTTTTGTTAATATAATAAAACTACGTATGTTAAGCTACTTTCAATTATTATATGACTATTTTCATTAATTTAAATTATTTCACCCTACATTATTTACACCTATTTATGGTTATTCTCAATTACTTTTGGTTATTCTAAGTTACTTTTGGCTATTGAAGGTTATCTCACCTTATGTTATTATTGACAATTCTAAGTTATTATAGATTATTTCACCTTAAGTTACTTTTGTCTATTATAAATTATTTCACCCTATATTATTTTTGGCAATCCTATGCAATTCTAATATATGGTTATTGGTACTTATTTTATTGATGGTTATTAATGCATATTAATGGTTATTATATTAATAATTATTGGTGACTATTATATTAATGGCCATTAGTAAATATTCTATTGGTGGTTATTCGTGGCTATTTTATTAATAATTATTGGTGAGTATTATATTAATGGCCATTAGTAAATATTCTATTGGTGGTTATTCGTGGCTATTTTATTAATGGTTATTATTAATTATTCAATTACTGGCCATTAATAAATATTCTATTGGTGGTTATTGTTAATTATTCTATTAATGGTTATTGACGGTTTTTCTATTGGTGTTTATTAGTTGCCATTGTATTAATGGTTATTGGTGATTATTATATTAATGGTTATTGATGACTATTTTATTAATGGTTATTAATGGCTCTTATATTAATGGTTATTAGTGGCTAATTATTAATGATTATTAGTGCCTATTCTATTAATGATTACCAGTGCCTATTTTATTAATGGATATTGGATATTGCTTTCTCTTATCACCTAATCACTTTCAACTATCATATTCTTGAAACATTTGACTTCAAAAATATGAGAAACTAGAAAATCAAAACATTGGTTCATTTAATTTGCAATGTTAGACCAAAAGGTTCAAGTTCATATTTTTGTGAACTAAATTCAAGTTGGCACATTTTTCCTAGAATTGAATTGTGGAACTAGCCTTTTGCTACATCAAGTATTCTTGAAAAATATTTTTAATACAAAGTCAATTCTTTAAGTAAACTAAATTTCATAATTAATTATTGATATTAGTTAGTTCTTGAACTCCATACCTATATAAAGCCTTATTTAAATTTGATGTAAAACTTTATATCTATACAATATTTAACATTGGGGCATGTGTAACATGGAGTTGAACTTGATATTTAAATTGAGCTCAAAAGTTTTTGAATTAAAAAAAAAGTGTTTGAATCAAAATTGAAAGATTAAAAAATTAGAAAAACTAGGACCAAGGTGCACCCAAATAACTTTCAAATAAACTAAAAAAAATTAAATTGAAAATAAAGGCTCACTCAAAAAAAAAACAAATTGGGCAACATTAGTTGAAATCAACCCATTGTGAAGGCCATGTAGTCACATTAGTAGTGCTAGTTGTAAATGCCATTACATGTGTAACCTTGGTGGTTTTTGTCATTATAATTATGGACAATGATTTTTGCAACTATAGAAAGAGCGACTATCTTCATGATATGATAGATTTAATCTTATTGTTGGATCAAAGAATAGAAAATAGACCTAGTTATATTGATGACCTCTACAACCTATTTTTAAAAATCAGATTGCATGTTTATTTTTTTTATGTTACTTTCTTCCAACCATTTGCTTTTTCAACCTAGAATTTTTGTGTATTATATTGCAAGTCAACTACATGCCATTGTGTTTGGTGAGGTGCCAATGAGAAATTTGGCCTTCCTCAATTGGGCTTGCCAAATTCCCAATTAAATAGCAAAGCAAGCAAAATGGATTATACTTGACATGATACACTACATAATGGTATTCATGTGGATTTGCATATGTTCAAATAGATTTGTAGACTAGTCATATGGATTTTACAAAATGGTTTATTCTATTTATTATGTATTATAAGGCAATGGGTAATGTATGAACGCCTCCATTATACCTAGTAAGGAATTAAAAAGATGAAAAGAGGCCATGAAAAAACCATTATGTCCAAAACATATGCAACAAGTTTGTAACCTTTTCCTTCTCTATAGGAATTTTATGTACTTTGATAATGTATTTCATTCCTTTCTTCATGTCAAGCTCTTCAATGTTTTTTTCTCAATTTTGTGATGCGGTAATGGTAGCAATCATCCATAAACTTTTATAGCCCAATTTGGATATTAACAAAACATGAAGTAAAAATTGAAAAATCCTTGCAAACTTCTGGTTACCTACTTGAACCATGTAAAAAAAATCTAGACTTTTTTTTAATTTGGTGATTCTCATCCAAAAATCATTGAATTGACAAAACCATTATTCCAAATTCTCACAACAATGTGAAAATTTGTTCAAAAAATATGGTTGGTGCTCATCAAATAATAACAATGCCAAAGTGAACTACCTTTGTTGTGATGTTCATCAGTGTTGTCATATCATTTACATAATAAGCTAGGCACTCTAACAAATCATTAGGAAATTTCAAGACCAAGGAAGCACATGTCTTGGGACAATTTTGCTATTTGAATATCATGGTGCTATCAATAATTTATCATTGGTTTGTTGTTATGTTATTATCAAGCGTAAATATTATAGAAAACCAATGCCAAGGGCCATTATCAATACTAATATAGTATGAAAATTATAATTAGTTATGATGTTATTTGTGTAGTTGATTAAAAAAATCATGAAATGATAATAACAAACATATGAAGGTTCTAGAACTTTGGGTACATGTAAAATGAACCACTATTGATACCTAGGTTTTTCCTTAGAAAATGGCCATGTTTTTGGTATTGGTCACCAAATTCTCAACTACCCTTTAGATTGGTATGATATTGCTTAAACCCTAAACCCTATAATGATTTCTTAAACCATTTTGTAAGCCAAAGCTTTAAAATGATTACAATCATTTTCATGTTTAGATGTTGAGCTTTCAAAATGTGAAATAAACATTAAATTTAATTAAATAACCATACAAATATAAACTCAAATCAGTCATGATGATGCTCCAAACTTTCACTTGCATCAGAGTAAATGGCTCCATGTGATTAATACATTTATACCCCTAATGGTTTAGGTATGAAGTAATCATAGCCTTTGTAATTGTTTTGGAGGCCCAAAATTGCACTTGGAATATCAAATGACAACCAAGTACTGTTTTATATGCATAGGTTGTATACCACTACCCAATTTTTAAAAATTTAAAAATAAAAATAAAAATCTTTTACAAATCCCTTTTGGACCTATTCCTACTTACATATGCAAACCATGTTGTACAGTCATAATTATGCATATAAGCTCAATCTTCTAAAGAACATGAAAAAGACTTAAACCCGTAAGGGAATATGTCAAATTTGAAAGAGATGCATGCAACTACATAAGGCAAATGTAATCCAGAGGGGTAAACTAGTTTTTAAAAGTAAAAAACACATGAATAAAATATAGGATGCAATATTTTTTTTGTTGGGTAAAAATATAAGTTAATTAGTTTAAAAATAAGGTTCATTTTATTCAAATAATTAATTTAATTATAATATAAAACATGTAATAATCTGAAATAATTTATTATAATTAATATATGATGACTTTAATTTTATTGATTAATTTGGCCTCATGGCTCCGACATTGTAACAACCCAAGAAAGGTCAAATTTCACATCAAGAGGATAGATGTTCCATATATCAAGGCGCATGCATACCGTAATTGATATGCCATGTAATTATATATATCATATTAATGTTTATATTTGTGTTGGGATTTCTCTTTGATAATTGTTTCTTGAGGCGGAAATTTGTACATAAGGATGTGTCATTATTTAATGTTATTTATCTTGGAATGCTTATATTATGCAATTGAGAAATACTGGAGATGTTAGAATTGGGCAACAACCAAGTTTGAAAGCTGCCCAAACATACTCAAAATGTGTGGATATGTGATAATTGCAAATCCTACCTTCATGCAACAAAAGACAATTTCAAAACTTGAAATTTGATTTGGAACATTGTGTGCTCCTCTATTTTCCCAAATTGACAATTCCTATTTATCACATACCTTTGCCATTTTGCTAAGTGCATATTAACATTTTTTTCTCATTTTTGTGATGTAGCATGGGTGGCCAACATCTCACTAGATATTTAACTTTAATGGCAACAAGTTTGCAAAAAATAGTGAAAAGTAACCCTAAACAATCGAAATCTACCAAAATTTCCTCTCTGATTCAAAATAACTTAAAACCCTAAACTGCATCCAAGAGCATACTTCATGAATTGGATATGTCAACTCCTATTGTGGTGGTTGCAATCTATAGCAAAAGGTGAAATTTTGCACCAAATTGCAAGAAAAAAAAAACACTTTCCACATCCACCTCCTCACTTTGCCAAGTGGCAGCACCAAATTGTCAACTCCACATTGCCAAATTGGCAACTCTAGTTAATCCTCTACATTGCATGTATACTCTCCAAATTGCTCATAGAATGTTTTTTTACAAGTCGCCCAATTCCTACGACTTATTCCTTTTTTGCCCAAACTTATGCCTCCAAAAGATTCTGCAATTTTCACATGCTGATCAATTGGAAAAGGGGGCAAATTGGTTGTTTTTGGGGGCACATGGGTTTCAATTTCGATGGTTTTTTTATTGTTGAAAAAAACCCTTCCAAACTATTATAGACTTCTTTTCAACTCTACTCTCAGAGCAATTTGAAAGATGGTGAATTCAATTTTTTCTAACTTTTAGCACATTGGTCATTGTTTGTTCTGTTGTTCACAACTTAAGAACGTGGTGTCAAAATTCACAAGTCATATACTTCAACCCTAAACAACAAATAAAAATTTCAAATTAATGTAACTCTACTCCATGGTTATACAATGATAATAGCACATGTCAAAATGTGGAATCATGTGGATGATGGTGGGGAACATTGTGGTGGCATTCACAAAACTTGCAATTTGATCCATCCTTTTTTTTGCTTGCTTTTATCATGCAAGTATTTTTAACAATCATTTTTTTTACTACTTCATCAAATGGCATATCATAATATGTTTTTATTTTTGCATGTACAATGATTAGTTTGGGTGGCATGGTTATATCCATTGTGGCCACCATAGTGAATTCACATATTAACAAGCTTGACATTCGCCCTGCATTGTGACACACAATTTCCTTCCCTACATTAAAAAATGAATACAATTTAATGATTATTAAATGAAGATACAAACCATATACTTCTATGTCACAACTTCATATGATTTCAAATCATTTTATCTATACATATTCAATGTGTTAATTTTATATTTCTCTAATGTGAATCATTTCATTTTTTTCATTCATATTGTATGAGTTAATAGGTTGCTTTCATGCTTTTTGTTGCATTTAACTCCAAATCATCACAAGAAACATTCCAAACTTTTAGTACACATATTTTAACACCTTGCTGATGAAGGGTACTTTTCTAACTTCTTTCTCAAAAAGTCTTTGACAATTGGTGACATAGTTATGACATAGACACACAATTATGTTTTAAACTTCACCTGTTGTATGAGTGACATTTGGAATACCAGTGTGCATATGATGGATGGGCATGTTGCATAAAAATACATGCATCTAAACAAGAAGTTTTAGATTTAATTAAGGAATTTTTTTTGAACTTGGCATAATGGGAAGAGTTATTATGTGATTAGTTTTTTCTTTAACCTATTTTTGTTTTTTCCTTAAATTCTTTGAATTGAAAATTATTGAATGTTGAGAGGATTCCATGCATTTAACAAATCTTCTCAAAAACTTAAAATTCCCGCATCCTTCAATTGAGTTTACTGAACTACTGAAGATACATATGTGACTCAAGAAAAAATTGTGGAATTTGTAAGAAATAGAAAATTAAAATTATAGAGTGGATGTGGCCACAAGTGTGGTTGTGCAATCTAACCCTTATGTATAATTCTTAATGGTGTTTTATCACTGAATGTTAGATTTCCTTTTTGGTAATAAGAAATAAGTTATGGATGTTAATGCAAAGTTTATTTAAATAATTATACAAAATATAATGCCTCGGTGACAACTTACACCTATCGATGCCTCCAACTACCCAAAGTCTTGCAAAGATAAGGACAAATTGTAGGATGCATCCAAATATTGAAATAGGTGTCTGTTTGTTTGGTTGTATGTGATCACAATATTACCCTCCTAAATCATGGGCCCCTTGCTTCTATTATTGGTATTGTTAGCAAGCCTTCAACAAGGCAATTTGCATGTGTAACGTTTGACAATTTGCATAGCAACAGAACTGAAGCAGTTGAATTTATAATGATTTTCATTTGTGAAAATTAATAGGAAAAATTTAGGAAGGGTACCTTAAAGGAGGTTTAGTTGGCCAATGCCACATGAGCCCACTAATTTGAATGTAATCTATCTATAAAGGAAGGTAGTTTGTTGGTTTTGTTTGGTTTGTACTTCCGAGATCCACTGAACTAGGATGCTTCAGATTGCATTCTTGGTCTCTTTCGAAAACTGTTGAGGAGGAGGGGTGCATCGGCTTGGTCTCACCGCATTTGGACTTGCAATGTAGAAGTTCTTGAACATTGAATGATTTCTTCACTGAAAATTAAATTAAATCGCAGCTAAAAAATTTGGACAAATTGAAATGTGCCTTCAGTTTTATTGGAAAGATCTTGATGGGCAAGCTTTAATGGAATTTATTCAGTAAGATTTGGATTCAGAATGTGGGAGATATTGATATTTAAGTGATTTTTGCCGCTGAAAATTCAAATAAAGTCCCAAAAACCAAGTTCTGGAAGGAAAAATCAGTTGAGGACGTGGCAATACTTGGGCCAACAGCATAGGCCACACTAGTCACAACGGAGAGAACTACGGCATTATATGGTATAACAAAAAAAAATCCTTTGTGATGTAGAATCCATAATGGTCCTAAGAAAATCTTGATTAGTTCCATACCATGGATGAATAGTCGTATCTATCTATTGGCACCTCCAAAATATTTTAAAGACACTTACATTTTCTATGTTGTCATAAGTCTAACCTAACAAATCCCAAACTCAATTTTTTATTTCAAGTCCATGTTGAAAAAATTGAATGCCTATTATTTTGAATATTATAGAAATTAAATATTATTAAATGGCATTGTGACACTTAAATTGATGTAGGAACATTGATTAGCATTCTGCAATATAAACTTAATAATGTCCTTTTTATATATGGTTTTTTCCATTATATATCAAAACTATTAAAGTCCAATGTTCTAAGAAAAGCACATTTGAAAATAACGATCTAATTTATGTGTTAAAAAGTAGCCCCTAAATTATTGGATGCAATAGAGTTTTACTTTCAAACTAAGGCTTCTACATTCATACCATTTTACAATGTGTTGTGAGTGAACATATTTTATTTTTGCTTTGAATAAAAAACTTGACTATATCCCCAAAATTCTGACCCTGCCATTAGCCGAGGCGAAAAAAAATGGTGACAAACAGTTTTGGAAGTAGACTATATCCCCAAAATTTTGACCCTGCCATTAGCCGAGGTGAAAAATGGTGGCAAACAGTTTTGGAAGGAGAATTTTCATGCTGCCAATGGGAAGGCTCAGGATGCACTCATGAACAGTCCAGTTTCTTTCTTTTTTGAGGGTGCAAGGGGAGAGGGATATTTTTGTAATTATGCTTTTAAATGAATCAAACTAATGTCAATATCATGACATGAATCTCGTCTATTTTACACCTTTATCATACTAGCAACAAGCTAATTGTTGTGTCAAGGCATACATTGTAATTTCATCAACCT
>Ga0209208_10005031_pt1 | contig 18533 bp, 17 predicted proteins | sample S1TSphfallax_3_FD_187694 | JGI IMG/M metagenome (GOLD analysis project Ga0209208, IMG submission 187694) | Host-associated microbial communities from peat moss isolated from Minnesota, USA - S1T2_Fd - Sphagnum fallax MG (SPAdes) (version 2) | ecosystem: Host-associated > Plants > Peat moss >... | reverse complement strand
TACGCTTCAAGACCTTTCCAATGACACCAAGAACACCCCAATGCGAGGTGTTTTGGGTCCTGCTGTCGAGCTCTGAACATTCGGGAGTCCCGGAGGACTCCAAATCCCCAACTTTTCCAAGTGTTGAGCTTCACCCCCACACTTGGCCAAGTTAGGGTTGCGACACGTTCAGAAGGTGTTCTCACAATGCCTCTGTAGGAGAGAGCATAGCAGAAGGAAGATAGCAAGCATTCGGATCACCCCGCTCAGCTACTAAAAGTGAAAAAATTGTCTTTATATAATCTAATAGAATTCCTTTTTGGGTAAAAAATATGGGATAAAAAGCTTGGAGTATGTTTGTTAAAAAAAGAACATATTGTAATTTTAATATGGTAAGTAAACATGGAAAAACATTTGTAAATAAAATTTTATAACTTTCTTCACATTGGTCAATACCCTTTGAACACTAAAAAGATTTTTTAACCCCTTTTTTAATGCATATAATGTCACAAAAATCATTGGAATTAGTTTTTAAAATGAGCAAGATTATGGAAGTGAAGGAGGTGAAAATGTAAGGTTTAAACACAAAAAAACCAATTTTTGTTTTAAAGCTTAAGATATATATATGTTGGTCTAATGTTTTTGCACTTCAAAGACCATTTGTAGAACTTTAAATTTCACACCCATAATAAAATGAATAACAAACAAAAGAGATATATGGTTTGAAAGAAATGGGTATGATAAAAAAATTCATGCTTGAATGACCTTTTTTCCTTGATATTTCTTTTAATGTTATTGATTTTTATCTTATTCTTTGTCGTTTCTTTAAGTAGTAATTTTTAAAATTATTATGTTTGCATGACATCTTTTATTATGCACTTTTTATACATTTCAATTTTATTTTTTACATATTATGCATATGTGTGTGTGTGGTTTTATTTATTTATTTATTGATCTACATTTTTTCCACATTTCCCTATGTTTATGTTCATCTTCATTTAATTTTTCTTTTGAACATTTTTTTTTTCCTCAGGTGACTGGAATGTTGTCCATAGCTAGCCCTATTACACTTCCATTTCAAAAAGTATGTGCAAATTTTCATGTAGTAGACATCACCATTTCTCTAACATGTGGTGTTTATTGTAATGCTTATCGTTCAAAATCAATGATTCAAAAATTAGGTTTTTTTCCTGGTTCCATTGTAACCAATGATGAACTTGTGTTATTGACTATTGAAGGCAAATGGCTTGAAACAATAGTGCATATGACAAAATCTAAATTCTTGGATATAACTTGCCCAAAATAAGTTCAATTCCTCATTTCAATTCACATTCATGGTAAATTTCGCTTGTCAACTACATTTGCTTGTGTTGTCTTTCAAGAAGACATCCAACAATTTACCCCATAAGTAAAAACCAATTTGAAGGGCAAAACTTTGGTTGTTCTTTTGACAATTATTCTTAATGATAATGTCCAACTAAGTGTGAAACACAAGATTGTTTTTGTTGAATTAAAATCAATTTTTAAACAAAAACCATATTGGTAGTTTTTATGTGACCTTTCTATAGTTACCTTCAGTATATGAATAATCTATATATGTGGAAACTCCTTATATCAAAATTTTGGTTTAAATAGCCCATATTATATAATCATTTTCATAATTTTTTCTTAGAGGAAAAGGAAAGTTCTCATACATTAATTTCCATTGCATGCCAAAAATAATTTTAAATGCAACATTTGGTATGTCAAGCAATTTTTTAATGAAAACGATTTTTCAATGGAAGAAGTTTTTAAAATGAAAATAGTTTTTCAATGAGAGCACGTTTTTCAATGCAAGTAGTTCCTCAATGTAAACAAATTTTCAATACAAGTAGTTTGTTCAATGCAAGTAGTTTTTCCAATGAAAACAATTTTTCAATGTAAGCAATTTTTCAATGAAAACGATTTTTCAATGCAAGCAATTTTTTCATGAAAGCGATTTTTCAATGCTAGCAATTTTTCAATTCAAGCAAGTTTTCCATCTAAATAATATTCCAATATAAATTATTTTTTGATGCAAGGAATTTTCCAAAAAGAATTAAAAGTAATAGTCTTGAATTAGTCATCGATTTTATCTTTTTTGAATGTGTTTATGTGGGAACCATGTTTTTGTTTATATAAATATCCATTAAATTGAGGTTAATAATAATGGAAACACCTTCAATAAAAAAATTTGATTCATCATTTGAACATGTATTGCATTCATATGGCTTTCATTTAGTTTCAACATACAAATATGAAATAGGCAATTATCTTTTTAATTCCATATCTTGTTTATTGGATAATCATTTATCATCTCTTGAATTGAGGAAAAATAACATGACACATTAAATCAATGTATATTATTGAATATAGAAAAAGCCCAACAATGTCATATTCGAGAATTAAATCCAAGTTTTTTGTTTGATTTGCATCAAGGCATGGTCACGAATGAACATCACTATGTGACAGAAATGGCATTAAGTGCTAGTATGGGAGATTTATGGGGAAATTTCATTGCAATATTTTACATTTGGAATAAAGTATGAAAATCATTATATCATAATGTGGCATGGATTTTCAATCTCATAACGTACAATTCTCAACATTTTGAACCAATTCAATATGTTAATGGTTTATCTAGGTCTCTACCTACTTTTCAAGTTAATGATTTCAAAGTTACCATAGATTTAGATGATTTTCCATCTCTTTCGAATTCAATGATGCAACAACCTCTTATTCAATTATGACATTTACTTACACATTTTTATTGGAATGAAAAATTTGATTATGGATTAATGGACATTTTGAAAATAATTGAGATTTACCATTGGAATATGTTGTTCATTGTTCAATAGTTCTTATAATACAAATATTACTACTAAAAAATTAGAAATCATATTCAACACTTACAAAAAAAATTGAAAAATAACACAAATATTCATGTCAATGAAATTTTGTCTAATCCTTTCACTTCAGTTCCCCTTCTCAAAGTTTTAAAAAATCCCAAAATTCAAATGGAACATTCCCATCTAATTATTGAATTTAATGCAAGACAAAAATAAAATAAAATTGATTTGGCACTTTATGACAATAGTATTTCTAAATTATTGAATGTTTGTCCAATTTTAACTTATTATGAAAAAAATCTAAATTCATAAACATGTTTTCAAACATTAAAAGAACAAGATCACAAATTATGAATCACATGAAATATATATATACTAAAAAACCACAAAAACATTTCATAAATGACAAAATTCAATCATTATATGTTCAATGCACTCTATAAGAAATTAAAGGACTAATTCCCACACAATAACTTTTTACAGAACATGATGTTCAATCAAATAAAATAAAAAAATAATTTTAATATAAAGTAAAATACACATAATTAAATATGCATTGATATTTATAATGAAAAAATCTAAAATGTTCCCATAATTCCATGTTTTTAATTGTGAAAGGTTATGTTTTTAAAAAAAACTTAAATGTTTTTCAAATGAAATGTTAAAATAATTATATATATTTTTTTCGAATTAAAATAACCTAGTTCAACTTCATACATATGTACAAGTTATTTACATAATATTAGTACGTAAACAACTTGTACCAAATAAAATTTCTAGAAACAAAATTATTCCATTAGTCCAAAAATTAACACAATTAGAAGATTGTTTTATTTCACCACTTCTTGTTTTTGCTCAAATTTATAAACTCTAAAGATATGGGCAATATAGGATGCATGGTAGTGTTATTAATGTCCATGTAAATGTGGATCAAATTCAATAAATATTACCACGTTTATTGCATGATGGGGCAATAATATGTGTGTTTTTTAAACAATGTTTTGAATACAAATCACCTGATATGTTAAGAAATGTTCATCCAAATATGGTGTTGGTCATTTTATGAGATTTAATTGAAACACCATAATACAAATATTTGAATGTTAGCATTCATCATTAATGGGCAAGTTTATTTACTTTGCATATGAATTCAAAATTTCAAATTCCTACTTATAATAATGCATCATTTGATAATTTTGATTCTAACAATGAAGAAATGAATTGCACACTAATAGATTCAATGATACATTATTTTTTAGATGTTTCAAAAATAATGGATTACAAAAATACTATATATTCTATTGCCCCAAATCAAAACTTTCACCTTTAGGTTTATTTAAAAATAAACGTTCAAAAGAATTAAATTTTCCAACATTGTTATATGGGCAACCTTAATAATTTTTTAAAGGTTTTTCATATCAACAAATAGCTCAATGGGAATTACTTCATAAATCTAGGGATTTTTCAACAAATATTTCCAACCTTTTTTTTTAAGTTGCTAAAGTTTCCATCTAAAAAGTCATAAGTTCTGGTTGGGTGTGAATACAAAAAGGAGAATTATGTGGCAAAATTTTAAAAGCTTATCAAGTATGAGATAAACCAAATTTAGATATATCTTCAAATCATACTTAAGTTATCATGATATGGAAGGTTTGTGTAATTCACCTAATTATTTTGAAAGGTTGCAAAAAAATTTATTTGCAATGATTTGACAACTTGGTCTTCCAACATTCTTTGTCACTTTTACATATGCTAAAAGATTATGGGATCCTCTCATTAAATATTTACACACATTACATGCTTCAACATTAAATCCCCCAAATAAAATAAAAGACCTCTAATATGTTCATATAATATAATTAATACAAATTGACCTTGTCACATGTGCAAGATATTACGATCATGAAACATCTTGTTTTTGCAAACTTGTCACAAAAGATCCTTTTTTTTGGGGTATATTTCTGATTTTTTTTCGTCATTGAATTCCAAAATCATGGGAGTGAACATTACCATGGACTTTTATGAATAAAAAATGCACCTATGTATGGAGTACACACAAATGAAGAAATCGAACAATTTGTAGACATGTATATTTTTTGCAATATATCATTGTTACCAAACCCATTACAAAATGCACAACAACATCAACACACATGTACATGTACCAAGGTTTTACTTATGGCATCAATAGGTAGAGTTATTTTCAATATTGATGATTTAATAATACATTCAGCATTGAACATACATGTTCAACAATCCTTATCTAATTTACCAAACTTATCATCATATTCATTAAATAAGCTTACATGTCCATATGAATAATTACAACTTGTTGTGGTAGATGAAATATCACTTGTTGGTGTTAGAATGTTTAATGTTATAAATAATATACTAAAATCTATAAAACACATTTAAAACAATTTTTTTGATGGTGTTGACGTTATAATGACATGTGATTTCTATTAAGCACCTCCATGAAAGATAGTTGGATCTTTCAAAATATCAAAGATAATGTTAATGCATTAGCACCAATTTTTTGGCAAACATATGTCCCATGTTATGAATTAAATAAAATTATGTGATAACTTGATATGGTTTTTATACAAACTTTGAACAAATTTTGTAATACAACAAAAATACAAAGGATATTGAATTAAAAAATTCAATTTGTAATCGACAACCACCCAACAATTATACTATTCTGTATTTAGTTTATATAAATAAACTTGTGCAAAAACAATGAAAATGTGTTGACTAACACAAATCCCACATTTATTTTCAAAGCAATGAACATCAACCATCAATCATGCCCCCCATCTTACAAACTCTCAAATGATTTGAGTAAAATTTCAGGTTTACATTCTATAATTAATATAAAAAAAGATATGTTGGTTGAATTATGTGTTGGTAACTATGCAACATCCAATGGTCTTTTGAATGGAGTTGATGGCATTTTTAAAACATCAACAACATATTATGAGAAAACCATTATATGAATAATGTTTCAGAATTCTAAAATTGGAACAATAATAAAAAATATATATAATCATCATTACAACATTGAATCAAAATGGACACCAATTCAATATATCATCAAAAATATAAAAGTTGGTAAATCCCAATCATTTATCATAACAAGGATTCAATTTCCAATTCAACTTGTAGTAGCAAGAACCATTCATTGTTTTTAGGGGTTATCACTAGATGAATTGGTTTTTGATCCCACTAATGTTTTAAAAAATTAACATATATAACATTATCTCGCATTCAAACAAAAGAAAAACTATTTTTGTTAGCTCCTCTCCAACATGAAATTTTTAATGTGGATCCAAAAGGACATGTAAAAATGAATAAATTGAAAACTATTGCAACTTGGATACCATTAATTCCTCAATTAAAAACTTACATAATTTTCATGTAATTATACAAGCCTTGAATACAACTTCTTTACACCAACATTATGAAAACATCAATCATGATCACAACCTTAAAATGTTTCATATCTTATGTTTTATAAAAACAAGAATACACCATGCATCAACAAATGTGCACAAATTTATATATTTCAATCCACAATGGTTAGAGGTAATGATGATGTATGACATACACATGCACTTAGATTCCTTCAATACAATAACTAATGATGGTTTAGAATATATAGCAACAACTTTTAATACTAATACATGAAATGCAATATATTTTATATGTGTGTATAGAGCTCATTCATGTTCAATTTCTAGATTGTTAAATAATATTCAAACTATAATTCAACATTTTCGTGAACATTGTCCAATCATCATTATGGGAGATATTAATGTTAACATTCTAAAAGATAATAACCAACCAAAGTTAAATAAGAACTATTATATTTCATGGATAAATTCCAATTAAAATCACAATTTCATGAAAACACCACAAAAGTTGTATCTCCATTAGACCATACATAGGCAAATGTCCCTAGAAATGAATGTAAATAAGGTGTAATAAAAACATATTGGTCAGATTTTCACAAACTGATTTATATTGCATTTAAATTACCAAACACATTTCCAATGCATAACAAAAAACCATTAATGTCTCCATTTATTTAAATTGTAGGGTTTGTGAAAATATGCATGCAAATGTTGCATTTTCCACCTAATTAATTACTCCCAAAATGTTGGCACCCTGTGGCTTGAATTTGCATTTTTACATTTTTCTTCATGGACCATGTGTAAAAAAAATCATAAATATCAATACCAAGACAAAAACAAATTTGAACAATTGTTTTATCCACATGTACACCTATCAAACATCATAACAACACACCTTTCGTGGAAAACTGAAACCCAAAATGTGAAAAGAAAAATAGAAAAAACACCAAATTTTCAAACTTCAAAATGAAAATGAGACAAAAAATTAAAATCTTTCCATGTAAATTATATCCATTCAATATCAATGTTTGTTTCAAGCATCAAAATACCTCATGCACATTGCTAAAAATTGTGTACATTATCCGAGTTTGAAAAACTTGGATTTTCTTAACCAATATAACATTTACAATTTTATATTCATTTGTATGGTTAGAGAAAAGACAATGGAACTATGGTTTCAATTTCTAAACATGTACAATGAATTCTAAGATGGTTACAAAACTTTATTTTTTAGTACAAATGTGAAAAAAAAAAAATTATGATCTTTCATAAAGCCAACAAACTTTCATCCAATATAACTTGAGTTCATAGTAGAACATTAAATGTAATACCTTATTTTCAGGACAGAGCCTCTCGTGGCAAAGCAACTTGTTTTTCCTCGTTCCTCGCAGATTTTGCAGCGAAGAATTGTGTGCAAATTGGAACAAAGTCAAAGAGGAACCTGCGATTTGCCTTCTCGGATGCAGCAGAGAAGAATTACTTTGCAGGTTTTTTTTCGGATGGAATCATCAAAAAATTCTCATATTGATGTGTGTAAGATTGTGTAACCCTACATAGGGTTTGGTTTCTTAGCACTCTCCTGCACAATTCCTATAGATCTTCTTCATACAGGGCAGTTTTCTTTCTTTTCTAAACCGGCATTTGTTCTTCTCAGATGGCAATGTTCATGTGTGTTGGAACGTGCATGCACAAAAGAGGGCATGTTAGGACAAATGTGCTTCCTGAAGGACCTTCTATGGCTATGGTAGATTAGAGCTTAGAATGGAACTGTTTCTATGCCACACATAGGAACTCCATGTTTCTTTTCTTCCCCTTCTTTTTTTTCAAACTGGTGCTTCTTCTTCACTGAGGGCATTCAATGTTCAATAAGCTAAAATAATGATGCAAATTGTGTTGGAACATGCATACACAAAAGAGGGCATGTTTACGGCATATGTCCTTTCCTGAGTACCTTCTATGTCTGTGGCAGATTAAAGCTTAGAATGGAGCTGTTCCTATGCCACACATTTCAGACCAAATAGCAAGGGACAGTTGCAACTCAAATTTTTCCAATCAATAAGATGCTGCACATGTGGTCATTGCTAGAAGAAAATATGTGTTTCAAAGAAATGTGCTTTCAAGGTCTTCTTCTTCAGAAACTTGTCTGGCTAATTTGTACACTAGTCCTGAGTATTTTGTACAATGAATCTGCTTGTTCAGAAAGTCTGGCTAATTCAGCAGTCTAGTGTTGAGTGCCTGAGTTGTTGTACAACAATAAATAGCAATGAACTGAATTGGGAGTTTTCAAAAGGGGGCTCACATAAATGGAAGTTTTGTTCTGAAGGATCCCAAGTGTAATTTCTGTCTCAAATGTCAGTTTAATCCACTCTTGGATCCATGGTCTGTGGTGAAAATTGAAATGGGTGCTGTACAGGAAGAATTCTATACTACAAATGCAATTAGTTATGCTGATTTAATGGTTTCAGTTCTATCTGCTAGATTGCAGAAACAAATATCAGCAAAGTTGTTTTTGGGAATATAGTACCTCCATGCTAGCAGGACTCCAGCCAAAGGAGTTTCAGGGATACTTCACAGAGAGAATTCATGACTAGAATACTTTCATCTGTAATTTGTGATCTTCCGAGTTCATGGTTTTCTTTCCATTCTGGAATGAGCTATAATCTCTATGGGAGGTTCAATGTCTCTCTGATGAACAAAGCCATTGGCAATCATCTATTGATTCCTGACCACAAATGTTGGAACCATTGTGAAGGGCTGTATGTACCTTTGTTGACTCTTGGTTTGGACTTGGTGGAAATCCAGTTGACATTTTTATGAGCCATTGTCTCCTATTGTTGGTACTCATTTTGGTGCAGAACACCAGTTTGGATAGCATTCTCCTCAGGTCTTGTTGATTCCACAGCAATTCCACTCCAAATCAGACTACTGGAATGTGTTTCAGATGGTGGATGGCTGCCTGATGTTTGAATGGGAAGCAGAGGTTGGGTATCACTGACCTCAAAATTGACTTTCACTGCATATGGAAGGGACGCATCTATGAGGGCTTGAGCTCTCTGTAGAGAGCTTCCAGCTACTCAATACTGCTGACAGGCTCTCACAGTAACTTGCAACACACCTTTTCAGACCAAAAATCTGCAAAAGGCCTGATTTCTTCACTCTCTTCATCTGCTTGATTTCTGGTTTTGGAAAAGCAGGGACGCTGGTGCAATGTTGGACTTCATCTGGTGCTGGCAATGTTGCATCTGCATCTACTTGAGCAGATGTACTAGCACTGGGCTTATTCCGAATCTGGGGCATCCTCTTCTCCTTTGAAGGCAGCTTGGAATGTAGCTGTGTATCACTTTTTGATCTGTTGACGGAAGGTTGGTTGCGTGGTTTACATATGGTGGAAGTTGTTGCAGGAGTTTCCTCTTCAGCGATGGGCTGCAATGTCAATATGTTGTAAAACAGGATATCAAAAAGGTGGTAGGTTACAATATATTATATACTTACTACTTATTGTTGAAGCTCAGCTAATTGAAATCTGGGTGGAATTCCAGTTTCATGTTTTTTGGGCTGTGTTAAAGACATGGTCACATTGCATGAGCTATGAAGCAATTCTTTCAAAAGGTGGTATCCTCATATGACTACAAAGGAATTTTAATTATGTACCTGAGAGTTAAAGGATCCCTGTCTTGGAAGCTCTTGACAACCTGTGGTTTGGAACGCCCTGTCATGCTCCACCTTAACTGCAAACTTTAATTGTCCTTTTATTTGTCGCCGATGTTGGAGTGGGTGTGTCAGTACATGCCATTCACCATCTTTGTGGTCATTGATCCACACTGCACAATGTCTGAGTGCACAATCACACAGACACACAAGTTCTTAGTGTGCCATCTTTCAATCTGACTGAACCATCATCCAATAGCATCCAGACCTTTCAGGGAGTTACAAACATATACATGTGCCTTTGTAAAAGAGGAGATAGATATGTACCCAAGGTCGACATCAGTGGCACCTTTAGTGCCAGAGAAGACATGCAAAATGAGGATATTTGGCATTTCCCAATTTGTAATTTGTAACTGATGTCTGTCCCATTTGGCATTTGTGCTCTTTCTCTTCACCAGGGTCTTTGCAGGATTTGCACCCATTGAGATCTCTATAAATGGATTCCATTGTCCTGCACTTAGAACTGCTTTGGCTTCAGGTACAGGTCAGAATACTTCCACTTTTCCATCAACTATCAAATATTTATTACTATGTGGTTTTTACATGTATTGTTGTGTTCATGAAATTTTGCTCAAATTCACACATTGATTATACAAAAGTTATGAACATATATATCAGTGCTTTGAAAGAAGAAATGTTGCTCATCAACAATCTGTGTCACAATGCATATAAATTTGATTTTGTTTTGAAGATTTCATAAAGATTTAATGTGCACAAAAGTCAGGGTTCTTGAAAATAATGGAAATGTTCTGACTGTGCAAAGCACAGCTGTCACTTACCATGTTTACCATCTGATTGTGGATCTTGCACATCCAAAATTTCCACCCAGACGCTTGCTATGGGTGGAGAAGAGTTTTCTACAGAGAACCATTTTGCTGTGACACCTGTTAGGTTCCACTGGTGAATTCAGACTGGTATTAGGGTGACATTGTTGACACGTTTGCAATAGTACAAATTTCAACCCAAAACCGAGTCTTACAAACCTGGGAATTTTGGGACTGTCATGTTCTTCACGAGCATTTCTGTATCCACTACCAAAGAATGTGGCTGCACAGGAATAGAGGTAGACTTCAATTTAGTTTTTCTTCAGCAATCTCTCTGATTTGAATACATCTATGTGCACTTAACAAAAACTTTTCTCTGGCAGGAAAGTGAAAAACTGGTCAAAAATCACCAAAGATGTTGCGAAAGGAAAACAAGAAGTGGGATGGATGACATAGTAAGATCACCTCAACAACTGACTCCTTCAATGCAGCTGAAACAATCCTTTCCTGAAATTTCATCAACCCCAAAAATCAAAAAGAGATTGCCTAGTGTAAGCTGAAGTCCTTATCAGCTGCAGGCTATGATTCCTGGGTCCTCTTTTCTACAAATTTAACTGTCTTTTGGAAACCTCAATAGCGTGACATGAAAGCTAAGCTTGAATGCTTTTCTTTACCACAACCTACAGACACTAGAATCTGCAAAATTTGAGCAGTTTCTCCAGAGACCTAAAAGGACAAATTTGCTCCAAGAGACAAACAAGGGTGTTATTTGGAAGCTTACCAACCAGTTGTTTGCACCTGGAAGAAACTGCAGATCTAAACCATTTGTCCGGGCAATCAATCGAACGTCTGGCTTGTCTACAAACGAAATTTGGATGCGGCCTATGACTGGCCACCCATTGATGAATTTCACTTTCAATTTCATCTACAAGCAGCTCCCACATCGAATGCAACAGGAATCAGAAATTCAAGGTTAGTAGATAACCTCCTCATGATTCAAAAGAGAATTGACTGGATCTGAAATTGAATTCATGTTCTTAATGTACTGTGTGTACCTTGCCCTCAATTTGAAACTTTGAGATATCAAAAGTTCCACGGATGCCCTTAAAAAAACACACTGATAATCTCGCACTCATGTTTTCACCCGTGATAAATTGCAGGAGTGTCTCCAACACCTAAATCCATTACCGAAAAACAACACCACCAACACCAACAATGACAACAAAACAAGGTTCAGAAAGTTTGAGACAGTTTAGAGTGCTTATAATTTCCTGAATCAGAGCTCAAATGCACATTAGTTTCTGTAAGTGGCTGCAAATTTTCCCAAAGCTTGCTTCTTCAGCTCTCCTTCACATTGTATTATATATTGGCAGCATTGTCATTTATTGGTGGTGCAATTAATGTTGGATCAAAGGAATGGTGAAGACAACTTGAAAGAAAGAAAGAAAGTTGAACGAAAGTTGATACAACCCAAGTCAAAAAAATTCTTACCAAGTGATGATCATTCGATTCATTGGGTTGTTCCAAAACTCGCATGGAATTGAACTTTGGTGGTTGCGTCCCTAAATTCAGATGCTGCAAAACTGCTTTTTTCTGCCCCCCAAACATACACACACAAAGGGTTTTGAAACTCTTTTATTCTGAAGATGAATCTTCTGGTTTGTTAAATTGTTTGCACAATTTGGCTCTTCTTCTTCTGCACATCAAATAAGAATTTTATGTATCAAGAACCATTATGATCATCCTCCCATCTTCACAGGTTGTGGGAGACATGAGTTTTGTTTCAAGAATCACCTTTAAAACAGTTGGCAGGATCTCAAACAATGTGGTATCAAAAAATCATGCTTGCAAACTAGAGATTCACAAGCTGTAATTTTACACTTACCACGAGCTTGGGCTTGTAGGTGTTGATAAACCAGGGTGCTATGGGGATGAAGAATTCCTGTGAGGTGAACCTCTCCAGACACCGTGGCCACAGATTCTCAAAGACAAGATTCAGCCATTGCACCGATTCAAATTCATTACGCTGCAGCAGCTCACACCAAAAAAAATTTGCATCACAAGGTAGGTTTACTTATTTGTCAGAAAAGCATTGTGTCAGATTGTCCATTGAGCACCCCTGTGCAGGTTGTGAATGAAATAGTGTAGCTGTTGCTGCAGGATGGAGAAGAGCTTGCTTGGATCCTATAAAGCATTGTGTCAGACTGTCCACGGAACACCCCTGTGTAGGTTGTGACCGAAACAGACTAGCTGCTGCTATACGATGGGGAAGAGCTCACTAGGAGCCTGCAGCACCAGACCTTGTCCTAGAATCTGAACACTATAGAAAAAGGTTTCTCAAGACTCTGTAATTGTAACAGCAGTACAGCTGGTCCAGAAGATGATGATGGACTATGCCTCGGACTCACCTTTCCATGGTCAGCATTCTGACGTTCTTCATGGCGAATACGGCGATGCTCTCTTGCTCTCCCTTGATTATACATCTGCACATGTGCCCCAAAAACCGACTATGAGAAGAAGTCTAACCGCTGAGCTCATGGGCGGAACGATCTTTGCAATTTTTGTTTTGCTTGTTGAGCTTGCACAAGACTACTTGCAGTAGCTACAAAATTGAGAGGAGGAGCTGGGAATAGTTTGAGGGGAGCTTGAGATATGGAAGGATTTGTACATGGAAGATGAGGAGCAGGCACAAAATCAGAAAGAACAAGGAAGCGATGTTGCAAGGGGTGAGCCATATGATGAGCAACGTTATCCCCACTGGAAGCATCCTTGACGACGACGACGACGGTGGCGTTACTACTACATCTTTGCTGCTGCTGCTGCTGCTGGCCATATTCATTATGCTGCTGTTGCTTTTCTGCTGCGGTCCAGGATTCGATTGAGCTAGCTCCAGCTGCTAAATTTTCCAAATTCCCAGCTGAATCTTCACCTGCTGCAGACCCTTGTAGCTTTCAAAAGATGCAACAACTGTGGAAATGAAAGAAAGCAAGCAAGCAAGCATAATTCCAGGAGGTCCTCGACCGTGCCTCCAGTCCCCAAAAGCAAAAAAATTAAAGCAGACTCGGGTTCCTTCTTAAGGCACAAATCCCAATAAGCTTCCGGAGGGGACCCAAAACTTCCAAAAGTGTACAACACTTAAAGCACAACTTGATGGCAGGAAGAAGAAGAGGAGGAGGAGGAGGAGGAGAGATCGATTTTTTTTACCTGCAAATAACGTTCTCGAAAACAGTAGGAACCGCCAGTCTGGGGAATCAACAACCACAACAACAACAGTCAATTGAAGTTGTCGAGTTTCTTCGACTGTACAGCAGCTACTAATTGTGGGTGCAGCTGCACATGACAGCTCTGGATTCCACGCGAATTCTTTCCACAGAAACCGTGTCTACATGGACTCTTATCATCAACCCAATCTTCTTGTTGTTCTTCTTCTTCTTCTTGTCCCCAAATTCTTTCATTTCGTGAGCCGCAAGTCAACAACTTCCATCTCTCTCCGACAAAACCCAAAAACCCATTTTCCGCCGAATCTCATGTTGGAAATCGGAAAACTCCCTCCCCAAAGACCAAACAAACAAACAACAACATCCTCATATCCGCCGCCAGACATGATCTCTCTCTCTCTCTCTCTCTCTCTCTCTCTCTCTCTCTCTCTCTCTCTCTCTCTCTCTCTCTCTGTGTGTGTGTCTGTCTGTACAAAACCCAATACCTTTAAAATAATAAAAAAGAAACCCAGCCAACCAACCTCCAGAGCTGTATGATCTAGAAGTAAAAGCCTGAATGCAGCCAAGCTCCAGGAGAGATTCTTTTGCAATGGTGCCAAATTACCGCCAAATGGTAATCAATTTCTTCTTCCAAAATTTCATCACACCAATCGAAGGAGCTGAAGATCCAGATGAAAAAAGAAAAGAAAAATAATATATATAACACTATAAGACGAGTCACTGCATTGACATTAATAATCAGGAGGGGAAAAAAAAAATTAATAAAAATCAATCAATTTCTTTTTTTAGCAGTTTCCGACACAACAAAGCGTGAATCTGAGAGGAAGGAAGGGCGAAGAGAGAGTGAGTGAGTGAGTGAGTGAAGCAGCCAGCGGCTGCCAAGGAAAGGAGATGAAAGGGAAGAAGGAAGGAAGGAAGGAATGAAGGAAGACGCCGTGCATGCTACTCACTCGACAAAAGTCGGATGCAAGAAGCATCAAGCGTTCAGTCCAGTTCAGTCCAGTTCAGTTCAGTTCAGTTCAGAACGAACGAACAGGGCGGTTGCTAAATTTGGGAGGGAGGAAGTGAGCAATGGTGTAGAGGAGAAGTGTAACTCCCCCTTTCCTTTCTTGTAGTTTAAGCTATGAATAAGGAGGGTACCCAATCATCTAACTTTTTTTTTGGATGTTTTTTGTCCTTTGGCTAACTTAGTTGTCACACAAGTAACAATTATTTTTGCAAGTGCCTCCTAATACTTTGGTTTTGGCAAGTGACCATAACAATAATAATAATTATTATTATTATTATGACTAAAACAATTTCCGTCACTTTGTTTTTGGCATTTTTCTTGTTGGTAATTTAGTCAACCCAAAAACAAAAACAAAAACAAAACAAAAAAAACCCATTGAAATGCATTGTAATTTTGGTTTTATTTTTTTATTTGCAAATTTATTTTCTAATATTTAAAATCACATTAAATGTAAATTCCTTTCTTCTTTTTTTTCTTACTTAACTAATAGGTTTTAAAATATTGATCACCATTAATACCCCAAAAAAACAAAACACTCTCTCAATTTTTAATGCATTTACCCATTACATGATTCTTTCAAATGCTTTATTTCTGACACCCCATTACAAGTTAGTTGAGTTTGTTTTTATTTTATGGAGGTGAGTTATTGACACACCTAGCCGACCTTTTGTAGGAGATTTTTTGCAATTTTTTTGGACCTGAAGATATGATTTCAACACATACAAAGGATTGTGATGAAAAAAATGACCCTAAGTCACTTGATTTTGGAAAGAAAACAAAAAAAAAAGAAAAAGAAATGGCCAGATTTCTATAACCGGTTTCAGCAGATAGCCAAAATATAAAAGGATTCTTTCAAAAAAACTCGATTCATATCTGGTCTATAGCTAAATTTGGATTTTTTTTTGGGAATGATCACCAATTTGGCTACTCATCACAAAATTAAGTAAGAAAAAAAAATCTAGAAAATTATTTAAATTTATTTTTCCTTTTTTTTCTTTCTTTTTAAATTTTGGTTTGTTGGTTCTTTGTTGGGAGGTCCCATCTATCTTTTGCACTTGGAAAATCTTCAAACATACACAAAGGTGGCCCTGACCCCACATCTTCACAGTACTCTAATGAAACCCCACAAGTCAAGCTTGTTTCGTGCAAGTCACTAAAAGCTAAAAAACACCACATGGAGGCTCACCAGCCAGCCAGCCAGCCCTTTACAGACACAATTGTCTGTAACTTACTCCTCTTTTTTCCGAGTAGAAACAACAATTTTTGTTTTTTTTCAAAAAAAAGGTATTTCTGGGGATGACTCTAGATGGATGATGATGAGCGGTGATGATGTCAAGAGAGCTCAAAATAGTGCGCTTGACGACAGACAGATGGATGAACATTTCTCAAAATATTGTGAATCAAAGGAATGATCATGTTAGGAGGTGTGTTAGTTTAGTTGCTTAGTTAGGTCTTGGTTAATTAACGACAATTTGGGTTAATGAAGCTAATTAGTTAATCTTTTGAACCAATATAGAGATGAAAAGAGTATGAAATATTTGTCATGGGATATAATCTCGTTTGGTGTGATTTTAATTCATTTTTGATGATTTAAAATTTCAAAACATAATTTATGTTTTGTAACGTTTTCTTTTTTGTTATACAAATGTTTTGGTTATTTATGTTTTGTGCTTGGATTCCTGTGTTGTTAGAAGTGAATTAATTATTTATTTAAATGTGATGTATTTTTCAATACGTTTTTTTGTTGTGTGTTATGAATGTGATGACAATGATAGTTATAAACATCAACATAGGAATGCATGACAATCATGATGATAATTAATTTCATGTTGTAACCTATCGAAGATTTGCCCAATTGTCAAGGGTTTTGAAACCCACCAATTTAGAGGTAGCTGAATATCATCTACTACACCTTAAACCCTTAAAACAAAAGATTAATTAATTTAATTTTTAATTTTAATTTTATTTAATTTTATTTTAAATTAAATTAAATTATTATTATTTTTTAAAAACAGAATTTTTTGTCTAGGACTTTTAACCAGTGTTGCATGGATATCCGGAAAAAATAGATACCCAACCAGGAGTTCAAGCCGAAATTCACTCTTGAAATCCAGCGGATATCATGAATGGTAATATTCAAAGTGATATCCGGTTTGTCCAAACTCAAGGGTTGTGAGATCCGGCCTTGTAATATTCGAGACAGAAGACAGATATCCAAAATCTGAGACCCGGGTAGGATATATTGGTCCTATTGAGGTCCGGATACTTTTTAATGTTAATTGGCAAGGCTACAGTGTGACTGACAACACACACCCCTTGCTTTTTTTTTTTTTTTTTTTTTTTTTTTTTTTTTTTTTTTTTTTTTTTTTTTTTTTTTTTTTTTTTTTTTTTTTTGAAGGAGAGTCAATTATAAATTGTTCTTAAAAAAGCATTTCTCATAACTTGAGTTCTCTCCAATTAATTTCTTATTGGGTGGCATCACTAGTGAACATGTAAACTTTTTTGCATTGGAGATTGAGCTACATTTTTATTTTTATTTTATTATTATTATTATTGAATGCTTGGCCCTTTACCTATACTTAAGTGTACACTGTCACATTAAATAGAATTAAAGCAAAACTTTATACTACTTTCTAGAAATGTGATGAGAATTGATTTGTTTTTTTTTTGGTTTTTTTTAATTAATTTCCAAAAGTTATATAAGCAATTATTTGTCTATAATTCATGTGGTCAAACAAGCATCTTCTTCAAGAATTGAAGAATGATGAGAACATGAGATCTTTTGTCTTCATATGTTCCTACACAAAAGGAGGCTATTATTAGGTGACAAACTCTGGAGTCTGGACTTTACTAAAGTTATCAAGCACCAAGGTTTTTATTTTTTTTATTTTTTTTATTTTTTTATTTTACTTTTTTATTTTTTATTTTTTTTAATTTCAAGCTAGAAGGTTTTGCCTCTTGAGTTCTAACCAGTGTTTTCTTTTCCCACAAGCTTTTTCCTTTCCACAACAAAAATATTGGGAGAATTTTTGAAATTTTCGTTAATTTCTAGTTTAAATTTGACTAATTTTTCTTCTTTGTGGGGAGGGGGGGCCCAGGGGGGAGAAAAGTTTGCCAAACCTTTATCTCAAAAAATTGGAAAAGAAAAACTCAAATTGCAAATTGTCATCCTCCAGAAAGACAATTTAGCCAAATTTTGGCTATAAAAAATGAAAGTAAAAAAAATAAAAAATAAAAAAAACCCATTTATTTAAGCATCCTTCAATTATATATTGTTTGCCTACCCATGATTTCTTTGTGGTGAGTAAGTAAAGAACTAAACTTGGATGTGAGAAACATATTCGGCAAGGTCTCTCACACACGGCCTCTCACACACACATACTGAGCACCGCTGGAGATGATGGTGATGACAGAAACCTCAGAGAGAGGAGGAGGTGCCTTGAACTTCCGAGTCAGACTTAGATTGTTCAATTTTGTTACATGGAGAAAAACAGCCAACTTATTGCACACGATTGGTTTTTGACACGGAGAGATTTTGACATGATTGGTTTTTGACACGGAGAGATTTTGACATC
>Ga0209208_10005030_pt1 | contig 18534 bp, 16 predicted proteins | sample S1TSphfallax_3_FD_187694 | JGI IMG/M metagenome (GOLD analysis project Ga0209208, IMG submission 187694) | Host-associated microbial communities from peat moss isolated from Minnesota, USA - S1T2_Fd - Sphagnum fallax MG (SPAdes) (version 2) | ecosystem: Host-associated > Plants > Peat moss >... | reverse complement strand
CAACATTCTTGGCAAAATAGGATGTAAAAAAAAAAGCTAAATACCATTGTTTTGGGAAATCATGTTGCTTTTATAGTTGGTTTTGTTCGAGGTTGTATCCAATTTTTATTTTCGCTATATAAGTAGGCATGGGATGATGTTTGTCCATAGACTAAAGAAGTGAACATAGAAAACTTTGATCCATTTTCTCCGGTCTTGGGTTGTTAAATATTACAGTGAACATTGTGTGTTGATTGGTAGTAGTGTGTTGATCATTGGAAGTATCATTATGAGAAAATTGTGTCCATTATAACTCATTTATTGCAACTAAAAAATGTTTAATGGAATTAGATGACAACTAAAAAATGTCTGGTAGAACTAGATTACAACTAGATAGACAAGTTGTAATGGACATGATTTTCTCATAGTGTATGTTTCCGAAATGTTATGAATAAAATTTCTCAAGTGTTTGGATGAGCTATGTATGGGAGTGATAATGTAGAGAGTGTAGTAGGCAAATCTTCTATGCCCCATTTTTGGTATGAAAGCTAGTCTTTTAATGAATTCAAGTATTAATCTAGGTGTGGATTTGGACTATAATTTACTAGGATAATTATAGGAAGTTGGAACACAATCTACAATCCAATGGAACCAAATAAGGGAACGGTGTTGGAGGAAGCATAACATCAAGAAAAAGTCCTAATTGTAAATGAATTTGACTTCCATTTTCCAAGGTTGACATTCCACCCAAAGTTGGAATAGTCATCTTATGATTGTACGGATTTAGGGTAGTCCACATAGTGGGTTTGGATTTGGATCGAACATGGGTGGTGATTTGGTTATCCTTGTAGCACATTCTAATTTTTTATTTAAAAATTCAATCAGGTTGAAAACTAGTGATGGAGTAGGAAGTTGGACAACAGTTGCCCAAAAACATATTAGATATTTCTTTTCTACCCTTTTTGCTTAGCCCATTAACTATTGAATTGCATGAAAAAGTGAAGCAATCCTTAAAGTAGGAGATTCATGGATTGTAATTGTTGTTATTTCACCTCATCATAGAATTAGGTTTTTCTTGCTTGGAATTGAAGAGTCATTTGTTGTAGGAGATGAAGTGTTGCCGGTAGAGCACACAAGAGAAATCTAAGATTTTTGTCTAGAGGTTAGGTAAGGATTTTGAAGGGGATTGGATGTGGAACTTTGAACATGAGGATAAAATGCACTATAGTTTATAATAACTATATATTGGATCATTCATTATGCTAAATGATGACCCAAACCATGATATAGAACTATATTAGAAATAGGAATAGGCCAACAAAATGACTAATCCTAAAGGCAGGGATGAGTTGTTCTAGGGAAAGGAGTTTAAAGATGTGATTGATTGGATTGAAAGGTTGGAGATGGCTACAAAAGTTTGGAATTACAATGAAATCAAATTATTCAAAATTGTTTGTTTCAATTTGAGGGGGAAGGTGAAGGAGTGGTATAAACACATTGAACTTGCTCTTACATATTGGGCTATTTTAAAGGCTGCCATGGAGCAAAAATATGGAGTTTTAGACCCTAAAAAAATTAGACTAAAGTTTGATGCAATCAAGCAAGAGCCAAGATAGTGGGTGTAGTTATACTATGACAGATTGGAAAAATTGTTTACAAGGGGGGGAAATCAAGGAGGTGGAGTAGAGACGGTAGTTTTTGTCCACATTGAGGCCAAAAATAAGTTGTACATGTTGTTAGAGATTATGCCAACATGGAGGTGCTATTGGCTACTACCTTGGAGGTGTAAAAAGTACTAAGGGAATTGGGGGAGACACCATATGAACCTCTCAAGGAGGAACAAGAAGAATTCATGAGTGGAAAAGGTTTAGTAGTTAAGAAATAGGCCCATGTACTTGGCAATTCCTTGATCAATTTTTTCAAGAGACAAATGTTCAAATTGTAGCCAATAGCTACACTAGGGGGATCTATTAGCTTTAATGGGTGCCAAATTTGCAAAGCGTAGGATCACTAGGCCATGACTTGTCCAAAGTATGTCAACTCACAGCCAAAAGTGTGGAGCATTACACAAAACAAATAATTGTGGTTTAAAGTGCAACTTCTATGGAAAGATGGGGCATGTTGAAAACAAGTGTTGGAAAAAAATCCTAAGAATTGAACTATTGTTACAAACTTTTGGAAGGTCTTTGTTTATGCTAATGAGGCTATTTTGGCCCAACTGAACATGACTTGTGTTCTTAATTACAATGTGTTATCTCATGTGAGGGTTCCTAGAATAAGGATACCCATGAATGTACATGTAGATGGAACACTTAATGTAAAAAAGGAAAACCTTGAAGCCAAAGGTGATGGGAATGATGTCCAATTTGGATTTGATAAAGGAAGCAACATGAGATCAAAAATCCTTTCCCATTTCATCAAAAGAAAGATATCTTTGAGTCCAATGGAAAAAAAATTGATAATTTTTTGGGTGAGTTGGAGTATTTAAAGGAATTGGTGAAATTGGTAAGGAAAAAAAAGATAAAATGTTACATTTGTAGGTGGTGTCTATTGCACCAACAATTTTTGGCCTAAGGAGAAGCAACATGAACTTGAGTTGCGACAAGACTATCCATCTTCCATTTGATATGAACAACCACATCATAGAAGGACTAGTTGACACTTGAGCTTTAATGTCAATTATAGTTGCTAGTGTGGTCAAACAATTGGGCATTATGCACTTGGTGATAAGGTTAGAGTCTTATAAGATTGCTCCAGGAGTTGTGACATAAGCAATGGGAAGAATCAATGAGCTTTCGGTCTATGAAGTGGTGTGCAAAATGGACTTCATGGTAGTGGACATAAGATAGGTATGATGTTATGTTTGGCTTAGATTTCTTGATCAAGATAAAAGTTGTTTTTGGCATTGAACAATAATTCATCCCAGTATGCCATGGACTAGGAGTTGATGTGTAAATATTAGTGGATGAACGATCATCTAATTCCTAGCCTTTAGTCAATGCAAATTTGGGATTAGCTAGAATTAGAAAACACTCAATGTAAGGAGAGTCTTGGGCAAGGACTTCAATCTGAACTCTTATAGCCATATGAAGAAATTCAATATAATTCAAAGTTAGTTGATGACAATTCAAGGAAGACTTTGATGAAAATGTAGGGGATAATCAACTTAGGTTGATTCTACAAGAAGGAATGGATAGAAAATGGAAACGAATGATCATGGGTCAGAAGCATTAGTCAAAGATGAAATTCCTAAGCAAATATTGGCATTGACATTTGAACAACAATTATGAAGAATCTTGGAAGGATCAACTTCATCAAATCTAAGGATGACGACTATTAGGATTGGTTCAGGTGGGTCAACCTTGATGAATATTCAAAGAAAGTAAGCAAATGTCAAGTACCTGACATACCTACATTGTTTCAGTTAGTGTAGACGGAGGAAACACAAAACATAATGAATGACAACCTAAACTCAATAAGTGTTGGGATGATATAAAAAGTAAGGTCAAAGTGGATCCAAAGTTGGATTTGTAGAAGTCCTAAGATCTATGGCAAATGTTGGAACAATTTGTTGATGTGTTTGTTTGGAACAAATCAAAGCTTGGGTGTTGTTCCATGGGAGAACACTATACTGATACATAGGGGTTTCCACCTTGTAGGATTACTCCTAACCATCTATCATTTTGGGAAGAGTTTGACATCAACAAACGTATTTAGGCATTAGTTGTTTTGGGCAAAATGCACCTTAGTACTTTTGAATATGCCTACAAAGTGACATTATTGATAAAAAAGGCCGGAGTAAATGTTTTTGTGGTGCTTATAGACCTTTAAACTTATAGACATGAAGAGATGCATTCCCTATATGTTGTTAATTAATGACATCAACCAATTGGGGCAATTGAGTATTATTTTGCATTCAACCTATAGAACGATTTTTGGTAGATTAGGATAACACCACAAGACATTATAAATATTGTAATCATAATGAAATCAAGGATTTTTTATTACATGGTGATGCCATTTGGCTTGATGAATGCCATGAGCATTTTCATTCAAATAATGACATAAGTTTTTCAAAAGTGGGTGTAATAGATTTTGAAGGTATTTGTGGATCTAACCTAAATGTACATAATGCCTTTTCGTCTAAACACCTAAAGCAACTACATTTGGTGTTGACAAGACTAAAAGAAGTAAATTTAAAACTCAATCCTAACAAGTGTGTTTTTGCAATTAACACATAAGTTTTTTAGGACATGTAGTTAAGTCAAAAAGGAATTATGCTCAATCTGTTAAAAATTAGGGCATTGTTAAAGTTTCATGTACCAATGTCGATCACAAATGTTTGCGCATTTTTAGGGTTGATTGGTTACTACCAAAATTACATTAAAGGGTATGCAAAATTTGTTACTTAGACTTGTTTAGTTCAAACAAGGAAGGATGTAGATTTTAGGTGGGTTCCCATTTGTCAAGGTGCCTTTGAAACATCGAACAAGCTAGTGTTGGTGGAAGCACCAATCTTGTATCGATTAGATTTCAACAACTCTTTTGTACTGCATGTGGATTAATCAACTTGGGGGGTGGGAGCAATTCTGTTGTAGAAAGATGGGCAACAAAAACACATAATTACTTATGCTAATAAAGGGGCTTTCATCAATATAGAGGCATTTCCATCCCATGGAAGGGGATTGTTATGCATTCATTTGGGGTATAATGCATTTCAAATAGTATCTGCACATAAACCATTTCACATTAAGGATTGACCATAAGCCTTTGGAATGGTTGGCAACAATGTCAAATGCTTATGGAAGATAGGGCATGTGGATTGACATGTTGCAAGATTTTGATTTCAAGATCATACATAAAGTAAGACCAAAGCATGGTGATGCAGATGTGTTTAGTCACAACCCTATTAGTCCTATAGCTAAAGATGTAAATTTTGTAAATGAAATTCAAGACATGAAGATGCTTTAAACAATGGGGATTTAGACTTGGATTGGGAACAAATGTCTTAGACATTATGAAATAATCACTTCTAGACTTGAAATTCCACGAATCTTCATGGTGGAATCAAAAGAACAAGATGTGGAGATGGAGGTAGTTGAGGAACAAGCTAACGGTGGAGTGCCAAGGGCTGTTGAGACCTTTCAAGCACACAATAAGAAAAGAAAAAGGTTGCATGTGGCTTTTGAATAGATGACATGTTTGACTAGTGTTAATTTTCATTTAGAGTTAATAATGGTTCTTCAAAAGATGGTGGAAATTAGGGATGACAGTGGAGAATTTTTAGAAGCAAAAGATGATGACAATTGGGACAATGAATGTAATCTAAACATTTGGTAAGATGTCAATTGCTTCATTGTCTTGAATGGGGGAAGGTTGTTTGATGAATGTGCAACAAAGGAATTAAACATAGTTAAAAAGTGCATCCTTTTAATTATTACTAGCACAGGGAGGCTTGGATTTTCCAGGGACTTACCATGCTGAAACAAGGTGAATGGCAACAACTAATAGAGGATATGCATGTTAAAATTGGACATTTCAATGAATAGCACACCTTGTCAGAAATCTAGAAGAGGTATTATTGGCATACTCGTACTTACGAAGTCAATAGAGTGGTGAAGGCATGCTACCAATCTCAAATGGTGAAGAGGATAGGGAGTATCATCTAATGTGTAAGAACTCAAGGCATACCCATTCATGACTTGTTTTACCAAATTGTGTTAGATAAAGTTAATCTTTTTCTTGAGATTAACAATGATAATAAATGCATCTTAGTAGCCATTCGTCACTACTCAAAGTGGTGCAAGGTTAATATAGTACCTGATCACATTACTACCACGACTGCAAAGTTACTGGAGGATGAAACTATTTGTCAATTTGGTGTTCCAAAATGTATATTGACTAACAATGGTGGAGACTGGGCTAGACAATTTGGCAATCTATGTAAAGTTTATGGGATCCAACATTAGTCCACAACACTTATGTGGCCATGTTGCAATGGGATGGTAGAGTGGATGATCAAGACCATCAAACATGGCATCATTGTGCTACCTAGACTCCCAAAATATGCCAAAAGTTGGGACTTACAATTGTAATGAATGTTGTTCGGTTACAAGTGTGGAATGCATGCCAATACCAAATTCTCACCTTTTAAGATTCTTATTGGATGCACACCTAAACTTAAGGTGGAAAATCATTTAAGCATGTTAACACAAGAGTTTGATGCGGAAATTGGAGTGGAACAGATGACTGAGCAAATAATTGCTAAGATGGAAATGATTGTTGGGATGCACAAGGCCATTCTTGGGAATGTTGAAAAGCCACAACAAAAGCAAAAGAAGACCTATGTGTTGTCAAAAGGGAGGCATGTGTTTCCAAGTTTTGTTATTGGGAAGGATATGGCAAAGATGAAAAAACCAAGCAAAAAGAAAGCCCTTGAGGCAAGCTGGAAAGGGCCGTATTTGTTTGTTGGATATGCCAATGGTAAGAATGAGATTGATGTTGATGGAAGATGCATGTATAATTAAGGGACTGGATGAAACTCAATGGTAGTAACTACAAAGAAATCTACAACTTTTTCATATTGTAGCATGATATGATGAAAGCTACAAGGGTGTAGCTAAATCAATTTGGGGGTGGTCACATACATAACCTAAAGGCATGTCCTATGGGGGCATGACATCTTTAGGGTTTTTTTTTTACACTTTTTACATGGTGATGTGATTGCCAACTTTTAGGCAATTTGTCTTTGAAGGAGGAAGGCGATGGTATCCAATAATGGCACTAGCATTACCCTAATCCTTCTATACCTGGTTTGTTGTTGAATAATATGTTGTCTGGTAAGCTTTCTGTGGATTCTATGTGTGAAGGTGTGTGTGGAGGAAATGCAGCAAGAAGGATGGAGATAAGGAGTTTGAAAGAAATTTTAAGAGGAGCAACATTCTTGGCAAGATACGAGATTAAAAAAAAAGCTAAGCACCATTGTTTTGGAAAATCATGTTGTTCGTTTGGTTGGTTTTGTTCTTTGCAACAAAGGTTGTATTCAAAGGTTGTAAGTATAGCTTTCTATGAAGTCATAGAACAGAGCAGTGTTAGTAATGTTTTGTATTTTCCTTGACTTGAAACTAGAGATTTGGAAAAGATGATAATGTCTATGTTCATGAGTCTAACAAGTCACATGCATAAAGGTTTGGGTAGAATTTATCTCTGATGTGGGATTATGGAGTAAGGGTGCGTTGCTTTGGGAATTCGTCATTAAGGAGACAAGGGTGGACATTATGAATTTCTACCTTTGTAAGCATGGAATAATATTTGTCCATAGACTAGAGAGGTGAACAAAGAAAATTCTAATCCATTTTCTCCGGTCTAGGGTTGTTAAGCATTACAGTGAACAGTGCATGTTGATTGGCAGTAGTGTGTGTGTGGATTTCTAAAGTTTGGTGTTGATCACTGGAAGTATGTTTCCAGGATGCTATGAATAAAATTTCTGAATTGTTTGGACGAGCTGTGTATGGGAGTGGTATTGCAGATAGTGTAGTAGGTAGATCTTCTGTGGCCCCTTAGTGGTCACACATGCTTTTTGTCTGACACGATTCCATCTGTTGTGGGTACTCGATACTGGCGGATTTTCACTGAATCAAAAAAGCAAATCATCTCTTTAGGTCCAATGAAAGAGTGGGAGGAGGATCACCAACACACCAATGGACATTAAGGCCTCTTGTTAGCTTCCAATGGGTGGGGGGGAGTGGGCAGAGAGTTGAAAAGGTCCACCAATTCAACTTGGCACATTTCTACACGAGTTGCTTCCTTGGAAAGAGGGGCATGGGGTGGTGACCAATGACCACCCATCCTAGCCTCTAGTACTACCCTCCAAAAATTTCTACCCCTACACTAAAAAAATAAGGGGCCAAGGGAAAAGTACAAAGTACCAAAGTACCTAGAAAGGTCAATGTGTGAATGAGAAATATCATATGAACCTTGGTCTTTAGTAAGATCCTGAACACAACTTGCAAGGTATACTTTTCGAATAAATGAACAAGTCTTTTCTCTTTTTCTCAAGGTAGACGGTACAGCACCTTGTAGCACTTGCAATCTTGCAGGTTGCAGTTAAGACAACACAGAAATGAAAGTCGCGATTTTGTGAAGACCAACAAAGTTGGCAAACGTTTGTTTAATCGCTAAACTCATTATAAGCCAAAAATGACTCCTTTTGAGAATTTTGAATTTGGGCCATGTGGAGTATGTTCATAAGCTACAGATGGCACATTGCCCCACACAGTCAATGTCAATTTAGCTGGGGACTTTGATGAAAAGCATGCATGCAGTGATCTGGAGGGAGCCAGGGAGTGTTGGCAGGCGGGGGCGCAGTGTCTGGCCAAGGCTGCCCAGAGCACCATGGTGCCAGAACACTTGTCAAGGACACTTGAAGGGGATTGTAGTTATATTAGGGGCGAGGGCAGGTGAGCATTACTTATTATGTCTAATCCACCAAAAATCTGGTGATTTTTGTATCTGATGCACCCTTGAGGACATTCACAATATTTTCACAATGTGAATCCGGCAGTAGAAGGTGCCAAATGTATAATAAGGTTTGAATGTGTTAGAATATCAAAGTGCTAGAAAAGCTCTAAGTATCAGAGATTCTCTTGCTTTCAGGGGATTCACACACGTACAAATAGTCATGTACTAGGGAATGGGCCATCATCCTTTGCGGTTTCAGGGTCCTAGCAAGTGTCAGGGGCAAGCCCAGGCCATGTCAGGGCTCAGAACTCACAGTGGATGGCATGTTCCATGGAGTAAAAAAGTTAGGGAACCTCATTAGTCGCACAGAATCTACCTCCGTGTTCAAATCAAACGACGCAAGCAGATTCTGCATAACTAGCAAATTAATAAAGCACACGCATGGAAGAGCCCAAGTTCTTTCGGGTTTGATGTTGTACCTTATTATCCTCTACAAGCCCAATGTTTTCATCATATCTTCTGCCTTGCCACCCCTCACTATGGGAAATTATAAACAATATCCAGATCTTTCATATCACTGTTTCTAAGATGCCTTCTGGTGTTCCCTTCATCAGACGCTGCAGAGTGCTATATGGTCCCATATGGGTTGTGCTAGGGACATGGACTGGTCACTGGGATTGCAAGTGTTGTTTGACTAATATCATAATTTGAGGAGATTGAAAAAGTGCCCCCAGATGTCATATTTTGTCACAAGTTACAAGTGCAATATTAACTGGGCATGAAATGAGAAACTGAGGTCCAAACTGGTGCCCAAACTGGTGTCCAACAATATATACTTTACATATATGTTGTATATCATGAAGATTTGAAAAATCAGCAAATTAATTTATCTCATAGTTCCAGACTAAAATACTTCAAGCACAAATAGCAATGATATAAAAGTAATTTCATAGGGTGTTGATATCCAACATTGCCATTCAACAATTGGCTCAACAAATTATCAAGTTGTGCCCTTAATCACACTCATCACACATTGGAATTGCTCATGCTTTTTAGCAAAAAAAAATCCTTTGGTCAAAATAGTTTACAATCATATTTTCTATGTTGTAATACACCAACATAATAAATCCTGTCTTAATTTTGTATGACATTAAATGTTGAAATCGTGACCTGCCTTGTGCATGTCAAGTAAGACATGTTGACTCATCTATAGAGATATACAACATTGATCGTCCTCATATATGATAAGGGGTTTCATATGCATGCGGATAACCAATGTTCCTTAAAAAAATGATGAAATTCACTTTGTTGCCTTGTGGCTTGGCAAGTTATTGTATACTCATGAGCATCTATTGATGGCATGACAATAAAGGTCTACTTTTTGCTACTCCAACTAACAGTTCCATTTCTAATTAAGAATTCCTAACATGATTTGTACCCCCATCAAAATTTCTAGCCCAATCTACTTCACAATATGCATACATTTTTGTGTTTTCATAAACAATAATATAGTTCCTACTGAAGTAGTGGCTTCGGTAGGCACTCCTTTCAAAAATTAATGGTTTGCATTGTCTCCATTAGAACCTTGGGTATGGTAAGCACCACTTTTGGAGCACACTTGGTCCAAATGTTGGACCATTGTAACCTTGAATACAGTAGGCATCCCATTTGGTGCAAACAAGGCCCAAAATGTTATCATCAAAACCTTGCCTATGGTAGGCACTTGTTTTAAAGTGAACCAACCCATAATATGCTATTAGAACCTTGGCTAAAGCACACCTTTCAAAACATGCACGTCTTGTGGGTATCTTTGTTATGTTAGGCACCCTTTTCAATGTGCACATCACTCATATAGTTTCCATCAAAACCTTGGCTGTGGCAAACACTAAACACCCCTTTCTGAGTGCACTTAGTACATAAAAGTATCATCAATACTTCCTTCAATTTCAACAAAAGAACAAAGTGCTTTGAATAGATAATGATCCCCATAGCACGAAAGCTATTAAATCATGTGCATATCATTGCATACATGAGAATTCCAGTAGTATTTTGAAAATGGAACTAGCCCTCATTGCTTGTGAAATTGTTTTGAAAAGATTTTGAATTTACTTTCATGTGTTTATGTTCAAAAATATCTTATTTTTAAACTAGATTTTAGTGTGCCACCTTTTTTGTGTTTTTTTACCATGCTTTCACTTAGGACACATCTTTTGAAAGTTTATAATTAATAATAAAAGAGAATTGCATTGGATTCCTTTCAACCATACTAAAATATCTCAATATATCTTTAAAGTATTACTTTGGTTCAAATATATCATCTAGTTTTGTCAAATGTGTTTCACTTGTCTCCTCGAGCAATATTGAACCCCACTTAAATCCAATGAATCTCAAAATTCTTCAAGAAATTATTGTTTGTGTTTTTCAATAAAGTGAAGTCATTAGAAGTCGAAATAAAATCATCAACATATAAAGTATGTTTTTTAAAAAAACTCTTTTGAAATAAACAATATGGTTAACACAATTTTTTTTCTAATGTCATTTAAAAATTGCCTTGGTAAGAATTTGATTCTAAACATATGTTGTAATTGTAATTAGTTTTGCCCAAAATATCTAGTTCGATTTCATGTGTTTTAACATGTGTCACACACTTTGATAGCCATTCAATTATTTTTCTTAGCTACTCAATTTTGCTCTAGTGCGTACATAGTGGTTGTTTATTTCACAATGGCATTATGCTTGCAAAACATGTTGAAACTCTTGGAGTTCTATCCCTCATCTCCATCACATTTTATTTTTTAATATATTTTTAGTTTGATTTTTCACCAAAAATTTTAAACCTTCAACTTGTCAAGCACATCAAATTTAATCTTTGTGGTGTAAAGGAATGTTGAAAAATCATCAATGAAGGTTAGATTTTATTTTTTCCATATGAGATGTTTCCATGGGATTACCACCTAGACTTATGTGCATAAATTTTATGATTTTCTTTTCACTTGAAAATCCTCAATCAAAGGGAATGGGGTAGATGATGTTTACCACACACACATTCATCATAAGAACTCAAGTCATGATCTCAAAATTGTGGTCCATGTCTCCAACATGTTTAATTTTGGACATGATTGTTAGGCCTTACATAGAGATTGTATGCTTGAGTCTTTGATGCCACAAATTACACATCTTATTTATGTGACATTACAATCTACAACCAAAAAATAAACAACTCCAACCAACATGTATAACCTTTCTTTTTTGATAGCTTTAACAATCACCTTACTTGGTTCATATGACTTCAATTATAACATTTAGTTAAAATAACATTCCACCTTAAACCTTGTTATAATAATTGACTAAATGATAATAGATTCTTTGGCAACTTTGGGACATAAAATACATTTTCACTGCATTTAATTCCATTTAATAGTTTGAAAGCAATAATGCCTTTCATTCACACATCAAACTTGTACTATTGTCTCCAAGATATAGTTTGTGAAAAAAAGCAAAGTCCCCAAATGTTGAAATGTTTCTTTTTGGATGGTGAGAAGTTGTGAAGCTCAATAAAAGTAAGTTTGCAAACCTCAAAAATAAACAAAACAATCATGAAATGTTCACTATTGCTTGTTGTAGTTATTTGTGAAGTATCTTGCTAATTATTTTTTTCCATCTTGCTTCTTTTTATGAAATTCTTTCACAAAATGATCCTTTAATGCCACAATAATAACAAGATCCCTTCTTCTTTGGCTTCTCATTCCTTAATTTCTTTCAATTTACACCCTTTTTCAACTTCTTAGAAATCCTTATACTAATAGTGTTTGTTATTTTGTACCATGGTTAAGCTCAAGATTCTTGCTTAGACCACAATTATTCCAAGAGGAGTTATTTCCATTTTTCCCCAAATGATGGGCAAAAAAATATAAACTGCAAGTTATTGAAAAAAAAGAAGTAAAAGTTATAGATTATTTATATGTAAATAGGGTGCTTATAATTGAATCATAAAAATATACTTCATGCAAGTTAAGATCGGAATTTCTTTCATAATTAAAAAATTAAATGCATTAAGCACAAAGACCAAAGATGAAAAAATAACTTGGTAAGATGTTGATATCCAACATTTTGAAAGTTTAGCATTTTTGTAAAGCATTTGGTGAAATTAAAAAGTTTGTTAAGGGAAGGATTTTGAACTAACTTTCAATCCCTAAAGTGAAAGACACTTTTGGAGTTGGTGATGATTGAAAGGAATAACATTGTGGGTGTTCGCACTTTCAATAGCCCATGGGTTATGTGAAAAGCCAAATCCCACCCAATATTCATTTATTTTTGTGCTATTAGTTGTTATCAGTTGTTGCATAGTGCATACCAATGTGGGGTGGGTATCTAATTTTTTTAATAATAGTTAATTATGGGTTTAAGATATATATATATATATTGAAAGAAGATTGGGTTTGATTTATTCAAATTTCAAATTTCAAAAAACAAGTTAGTTTTAGGTTTTCATGATTCCAATGATAAGCAAGTATGAAGGAAGGTTAAGGGTTGGATCCATTTGAAGGTGAGTATTACATTCCAAGGTCTTTAATATGAACATTAATCAATATCCTATTTTGTTCCTTAAGACATCTCAATTCTTTGAAAGAAACCTATTGTTAAACTTGAGGATTTTTTTACCTAGGTCATAAAATGCAAGGTTGAAAAATGCCTTATATGAAATGTTGCAAAATGGGGAAACCAGCAACAAACATTCATGTAACAAAAGGGAAACCAATAACAGAAAATGCAAAGTTTCATAATTAAGTCTAAAATTACAAGTTTTTTTTTCTTTACTTTTAAACTATAAACCTAATTGAAAGGAGGTAATGTCAATATGAATTAGAATGATAGTCTTTTTTGTTAGATTGATAATAGATAGGCCACTTTTTCATGTTCCATGTTCCATATATATTTTTAGATGGGCCCTTAAAAACATATTCAAATATACAAACTACAAGCCTCAAAATATAGACATACACCTCACAATATGAACATGAATTATAATGAATATAAGGTGGATTAGCTGTGATAAGTGCTTCTCCCCCCACTGCCCCCACTTAAGGGTTGTTGCATCCCTTATGTTCATCACAAAACTCCCCTAAATTGACATGAATTTCCTTGGTCAGCATGACATTTGGAGCCTATCATCACCCTACAAATGGCCCAAATTTTCATTTGATAATTTCCTTCTCTTTTTTGCTAGTTGCATTAATTTAAAATTCCAGAAAAACCATTTTTGGCTTATGAGGCATTTAGGGGTTAATCTTCAGTTGAAACACAACCATGCAGGTGTGAGATGAACACCCACAAGGCTAGATTGGGGATGCATAGGGTCTTTTATGTTTGGTACCATATGAGGCACTCCTATCCCTAGAGGCACTCCTATCCCTACAAAAGATTTTTTGGGGGGCTTTTGGGGAGGGCGGGGTGGAGGGTTTTGCAAGGTAGGTTTTGGACTAGGGTGGCCTCAAGCCGGTTACTTGGACATAAACAATTGACGCGATCACCTGGTAGATTCTTGCATCGTACTTGTCTACTCTCTTGTGATTTTGAAGTGTCATATGAATTAGATATCACGATTGCACCTAGTTTTGAGATGTCATCCATGAGGGGTAGGGCTTCATTGCACCTAGTTTTGAGGTATCATCCATGAGGGTAGGGCTTCATTGCACCTAGTTTTGAGATATCATCCATGAGGGTAGGGCTTCATTTTGAAAATTCCTATTCGTCATCCAAGAGCAAGAGGGTTTTCAGATATCATCCATGAGGATGGGTGGGGTTCTAGAGATTAGTAGGTGGGAAATGACTAGAAGGTCACAGATTATGGGTACTGACCCGTGTCCTCTCAGCCAATCAGGTGAGCGAGATGATTGTGTCAATTGTTTATGTGGGGCAGCCCTGAAAACAAGGTATAATAAAGTGCAAGGCAGGTTGTGTGGGGAGTGTGATGACCACGTACTTAAAAGGCATTATTATATCAGTGACATGTCTCTATTGTAAGCAATACAAAAGTACTGCCTGCTACTTTTTTTTCCTTGTTTGCCCTTGGCCCAACTCAACTTTTTCTCAAAAGGTCGCGAAATTCCTTGTCGGGTAAGTTCCGACCCGCACGAAAGGTCTAACGAGCTGATAGATGTGGACATCTAGGTGTCCATTGCAGACCTAAAAAGTGCATAAGGCAACCCAAAAGTGTGTATGGGTAGCATCAAGATGTGTTTGTTTGGGCAGCAACAGAAGACACATCTTGTTCAGGCAAATGGGCAGTCAGGGAGAGAAAAGAAGCAGGCAGTACTTTGCAAACAAGGGGTGTATCACACTGTGACCTTGCCATTTACATCAAAAAGTACCTTAAGCCAAAAGAAGAATTATGAAAATTCAAATATTTCACCTTGCCAAAATATAATCTTCAAAAAAATCTGCTAAAAGAAACCAAAATCCTTCAAGATATCATAACTCTATAACTATTCTCAAGTTTCAACACAAGCCAAAATATCATCTTTCAAAATTCCTCATATAAAAATATATAGACCTATTATTACCTAGGGGGGCCAAAATCCCTTAAGCTACTATACGCTATAATGAATCAAAAATACAAATATCCTTGCCTTGGTAGGCAATGGCCAATAAAGACATGTGGCTGATTTTAACTTCTTCCCCCACATACACCAAGTCAAACTGTGAGGACAAAAAAGATTTGTTGTGAGTTTCTCCCCTACTAAAACTAAAGTGCAAAAGGTGAAGTCTATATAGCCCCCCTTGATTTATGCATTTTGTGTGTATGTTTGGTACTCAAGGTGTTTCTTTCCCTCTCTCCCATTGCTGCCATGCATTGACTGGGGAGTTTTAAAAGTTCAAAGTATATGGCACAAAGACTCGCCTTAACTTGCTGACACAAATTCTCTTTTGGGCCCATTGTGATGCACCCACAAGAAAAGAAATGCGGCCAAAGTTTGGTATCCCTCCATTCTAGAGTCATGTGGAGTTCACTGATAGAAACGTTTCTGGCATGACCAAAAGGATCCTTCCTTCCTTCCGTTATGCTGAGGCAATGTTTAGTGCTCCAAGCTACACATGAGCTGCTGGGTAGCAGAAGTAGATAGGCTTTTGGGAAGCCAGTCAGAATATGATGACATTTTCTCTTTTGCTTGGCCTTGGGAGGTTCTTGTGTCTTCTCTTCTATATGTCCTCCAGGGACTGCTGCTGGCTGTGAATTTGTTGCCCTGTGTCTTCTTCTTGTTTTTTCGTTTTGTTTGTAAGTACACCTCTTTTGAAGCAATAGTTTTAGGGTTTGAAGGGGATTAAAGGGGGTTTTTCAAATTGAGGTTTAAGGTCCCAGTTTTAGACCATATATGCTAGGCCGGGGATAGGCACGGCAAACCTCATGGGTTACTGTCCTCGAAGCCTTGCCAAACATCCCAGCCCTCCCAACCCTCCCAACATGCACCCAATGGAAAGCCAGTAGTCGGTTTTATCCCTATGCCTAGATGCACTTCAACTTCCATCAATCTGCCCATCCAATCCTCTCACCCTCTTTGGGTTTGTCAGCTCCCTTTTCGTTTCACTCACCACACCCATTAAGAGCTTCTCCCATATCCATCATGTGATCCTTTCCTCCGTAACCTTGCATTCCCTGTCCTTCTTGTGGTCATTTATTCATTGTAAAGGGGGGGGGGAAGGGGAGGGGTTAACATAACACCAACTTTCATGCACTACTCATAGGTGGTCATTTGTCTTAGGGGGAATGTTGCCCCCGACTTTGCGATTTTCTCCTCCCCTTTAACATGGACATGGATTGCATCCATAGATATCATTGATGTTTTTCATTTGGGTTTTCCATGTCCTCATTCTTATCATCATATCCCATATGCGCGTTGAGTTGATGTTTAGCGAACTTTGCATATCCCTTTATTTCAATTAGCATGTGATCCTTTCAATGTTACAACATGGCATTTTTTTGTTATTTCATTATTGGTGTTTGTCCTTTCCTTCACAAGGTCATGAGAAAGGCCACCAAAAGACTCACATTACAGGAGGAGCACACAATTAAAGCACTCACTCTAGCTTCTTACAAATGTTTAGAGTTGATTCTAGATCCTACCCCACTTCCATCAGCACGATTATGTCGCACACAAACCCTTACTCATGTAAGGGAGTATGTTCAAACAATACACAAATTAATTCCAAGGCACACCTATAGCCCCATTTAATGAAACCACAAGAATCCTTCGCCTTTTCCACCCACTTGTTGAAGTTGATATCCCTCCTTTCATTGATGATTTCCATCTTGAGACGGAAGTTACTTTAAATAAGGAAGCATTTTTTTTGCCTTGGTTTGTTCACCACACCTATCTTCTGGTGGTCCCTTAGGTATGGTGTATAATTATGAGAGTGGTTTCAACCTCTTTTTCAAATTTTCAAAGTATGTGGGCACATTGCTCAAGGTCATGTTCCACCTTCAATATCACATTTGTTTTTTGCATATCGATTCTTAGCATTGGAAAAACAGTCTAGAAACACACGTCCCATCACGATTGATGAGGTGAACTATCACTTAGTTGTCTGCATTCTAATTATTCAGTTTAAGGATACTCTTACGAAGCATTTTAGTCCTCATCAGTCTTGTGTAACGACTTGTGGCAAGTGTGAGGCAATGGTTCACATCATTCAAATGATGTTAAATTTGCACCCAGATTGGGTGGTGTTATAGGTGGATGTTTGTAACGGTTTCAATTCAGTGTCATGATCAGCCATTTTTCAAAAGTTATGGTATTTGCCCAATTCTCTAAATCAACTTTTCCCATTTGGTCAATAATTTTACACATGCCCATCCCCACTATATTTTTCTCAAGCTTCCCAATATGGGCATTTCATAGTCATTTCATCAAATATAAGTACATAATAGGAGGACCCATTAGGAGGAGCGTTGTTTATTATGGTTCACCTTCACAATCTTTGCCCAATAACAACAACCCATTGTACTTATGTTTTCCTTTCCTTGGCAAATCATGCACATATAGTAGGTCTTGCATCAAATGTGGTTCTTACATTTTTGTAATTTCAGGAGGAGTTATTAACATTTAAAGCTTTCAATGCAGCCAACAAAATGTGTAGCTTAGTCTCTTTAAAGGGGCGAAAACACATTAAGGTGTCACAATTTCGATGGATTAGAGTCCTTTTTTTGAAGTCCTTTTTTAGTGTAATTAAAAATTAGCTTAAAATATGAATATTTAGATGATATTGACAATAACATTTTTTTCCATTTCCAATCTCAAATCATGATGCTATAAGACATTAAAAAAATATCACAATTTTTTTTTTATAAATTAAAATTTAAATGATTAAAAGGGCTTTTTAAATAATTATAATTTTTAGGATTTTAAAAAGTTCATAACATAATAAATTAAAATCACATTTCATTCATTCAATGGATCTTAGTTTTTAAAACATAATTTATCAAATATCCCAAAGTTTCAAACACATAAGACTAACATTGTAAGATAAAAGTTCATATCCATGAGTTTTGCAAATGTGACAAAAAATGTGGTCAAAATTCAAAAGTCCATTACTTATTGGCTATTCATGATTTTGATTTGATTTTTTCATTTTTGGAAGGTTGATTATGATAACTTTAAATAAATGAGTCCCTTTTTAAATTTTATTTTAATGAATTTTATTTTATTTATTTTCTAATGTCTAAAAAATATTTTTAAAATTGCCATTGTGACATTCATATAAGGTCACTGTAGTGTGCAAACACCCAAGGGTTCGAACATTTTATATCATTTTTTCTTGGTTTTTTTACTTTCGATTCAAGTTTTTGTATTTTGGGTGCACTGTTGGGATCCACATCATTTTGTTGAGTTGTTTAGGGTTAAGGTTCTTCATGAGGATTTTGGGATGATATCTTATCTCCCTATGATTATAGATCTTCTAGTAGTTTTTGCGATGTTTTCATTATGTTACGTTGTCGCAACCTTAGCCTTGGGGTCACGACCAAGGCAAGGGCTTGGAAGGTTGTGGGCCAAGAGAGGAAGCCTGGGAATGAAAGCAAATGTGAGGGAATGAACCCTC
>Ga0209208_10005029_pt1 | contig 18535 bp, 7 predicted proteins | sample S1TSphfallax_3_FD_187694 | JGI IMG/M metagenome (GOLD analysis project Ga0209208, IMG submission 187694) | Host-associated microbial communities from peat moss isolated from Minnesota, USA - S1T2_Fd - Sphagnum fallax MG (SPAdes) (version 2) | ecosystem: Host-associated > Plants > Peat moss >... | reverse complement strand
GCCCCCTGTGTGAAATCCAGGTCCCAAAATTGAGATCCCACATCCTGAAAATCACGTCCTAAAAGTTTTCAGGTTTCAGTCTTGGAAACCGCCAGTGTGAAAATCCAGGCCCCAAAGTTGAGATCCCAAGTCCTGAAAACCATGTCCTGCAAATCATATCCTAAAATTTCCCAGGCCCCAAAGTTGAGATCCCAAGTCCTGAAAACCATGTCCTGAAAACCATATCCTAAAATTTCCCAGGCCCCAAAGAGTGCCGGGCCGGTCAGTCGCCCACCGTGCGGGGTGCTGGGCCGGGCCCGGTCGGCCTTCTGTGACGAACCCGGCCCGGCACCCCCACAGCCACCAGGAGTGCCGGGCCGGGCCCGGTCGTCCGTCCGTGATGGATTCGAGCTCTCTTCCTCTCTCCATCCGCACTTCTCTGGAACAAGCGCTGTGGCAAAATCCTAAAATGAGCTCTACACCACCAGCACTATGACCTACCTACCTACCAAATGTTAGGCCGGTTCTGCCAGTGAATTAAAATGCAGAATTGTCGTGTCAGACAGACAGACACACGCACAGCCGTAGTGAATTTATATATAAGATACTAGAACTTCTGTCATACCTTGGGAGGAGGTTGTGAGTTCAAGCTGAAAATTTCTGGAATTAATTATGAAATTCTGTTTATTTCAACTACCTCTCCTTTAGATGCAAAACCACAGTGGCATGTGCAGTGTCTTTAAAGATATGTACAAACCTATAAAATCACGCAGAAATCCCAAGAAGAATGCTTGGAAACAAGGATGCTCAACACAGATGCAGTCATAACCTTGCAAGAGATGCTCATAAAGTGTCAAATCATTTCCTTCATCACAAATAACAGAGATGAGCTACCATGACTAACCTCTAACTTCATCAACTCCCGATGATGAGATGTGTGGATAAGCATATAGCAGCTGGCTCCAAACCTGGGCAAACCTTTATTGAAAAACCTACATCCTGAGTTTCTGCCACATTTCCTGAAGTAATGGGAAGGCACGTATGGTGTCAGCTAGCACTGGAGGCATAACTAATTAAAAACATCAATAGTATCCCCGTTCAAACTGCAACAAGCTTTCATTTCATTTAAACTTGTCCCCTGCTAAATACTGTTATGCAATTTCATGTCACAAGCCATCAAAGTCTGAGTCGAATGACACATAGTGCTTGGGATTAACAACAAAGAAGAATATTGACACATTGTTAGTGCCCAGTGTATTCTGCAACACAGGGCAGGTAACACTCATGACGTCAGTGGCAGCTTGTTAGAAACTAGGACACAGAATCATGGAAAATCATAAGGCAATCACAGAAACTAGACAAGAGCAGAGAACACAAGCATCCACCCTGCTTCTCTCATACAGTGCAAATCAGTCAACTCTTGATGAGCAGAGTATGATACATTTTCTGTACATTGGGTTCTGATTCTCAGTTGACCCTTTTCTATGCTGCTCTTGGTTGTACTAGCACATAGCCAAAAACAAGGGGAGCTTTAGGGCTAATCACATTCTCTGATGACCGAGGAAAACTTGTCTATCAACATAGCTTTCACCTGTATTAGTCTGCTTCTTAAGGTCTTTGATAAACTCCTTCTGGATGTCAACCAAAAGAAGTGGATTTTTCATGGCAAAGTCTTCATACTCTTTTGAAAAAACAACATCCTCATAGCTTTCAAGAATCACACTGATGGCTGTTTCTTTCAGTGATGTAGCTGAGGTGAGGGTAGCTAGCTCAAGAATCTCCAACACATTGGATGGACACACAGTGGATGAAATGAAGGCTTCACAGACCTTGCTTAGGACTGGAATGTCATACTTGTCTGCTGCTATTAAGAGAGCATGACCATGCTCAGCCATGGCATCTGCAGGAATTTCGGCACAATACAGAAACTCAAGCAGGTATTTGAGTTGATCATGACTCAGCTCCTGAATGTGTACAGCTCCCGTGTGCACCTCCTTCATTTCATCTGCCTCAAAGATTGCTTTGAAAACGGGAGACTTTGTTGCCTTCAGTCATATATTCCATAGATCCAATCAAAGACAAGACACAACCAAAAAATTACTAGTCAGACTCAAGCAACAAAAATGCATATAAAAAGGAAACAGAAGACGTGCTACAAACTCATCCAGGATCTCTTGAACTGCACCTGCATGTTACATTCCCAAGCAACACCATCTGACAACCTGCCTGACTCAGAATTACCACAACCTCATAACCTGTGGAACTTATATCAGCACATACTGAAACAAAGCAGTGCACCATTTTGAGTACAAATGGACAAATTCAGCTGCATGAACTTTAGGGAGGTCTCAACCTGTTCCAACTTCATCTCTCCTCTCAGCTATGGAGCAAGATGTGGTGTGTGTAAAGGTCCACAGCTCAAGTAAATGGATCACAGAATAAACTATCTTGCCCTCAGGCTTATAAAATTTCCCCGGCTCAGCACAAATTGAAGAACAATTTGGAAAGATGAGAACATCAAAGCCAATACTACACACTTCCACAATATACCTGGATGTACCTCTTCATAAATCAAAGACTGGCTAGATGTGGATTAGGTGGAGTGATTTCAAGAAATACAAGCATTCTGCCAAACCCTAGGAAATTAAAAATAATAATTCAAGAAAAGAGGCAAGAACACACATATCAGTCATGGAACCTAGCACAAAGCCATCAGATAGAACATGGCCATAGCCACAGGAACAATCGTGACTAATCCTGAACCATGACATGTCAAACTTGAAGGGACAAGAAGTGGAAGTGGAAGGAAGCAGACATGTCAAGAGATGTGCAATTGCTGACCATAACGACACGGTGAGCGTGAAGGGAGAGGCCGTCGTTGGTGACAAGCTCCACATCCGAATGCATGCCTAATCGGAAGGCTTCAACCAGCGATTCAAGAAACTCCAGCTTCTCTGATGCATCTTCTTCCTTCAGCTCCAGATGCTTCATCTGCTTGAAAGCGTATCCAAGGCCCTGTGGCACCACCTGTTTCCCCTTGTCAAGCTCCCCATCGTCCCGCCACTCCTGCTCAAGCTTCCTGCAAAGATCGATAATGGAGCGCGCACCTTCGTAACAGCTAACGCACACTGTATTCCGCGGCGGTCGGTACGAGTTCCCAATGGAACTACACAAACAGCAATCCATGGCATTCCCTACCGCGCTCTCCTCTTACTCTTCCGGCGCTTTTTCAACAGGACACCCCTAGTATCTTTTCTCCCTTAAAATCATCTCTTCCTACCATCATTTCTTGACTCAGGCTCCCCTCTCTCCCAACCTCCTATTGATCACAGATATCGCACGCGACGTAATTTCTGCTCTCAAGGCTCAAAGACGCCTATCCACACAACATCCAAGGTCACCAAAAATAAGCTACCTTCAAACAAATAAAGAATCGCTCTCTACACCGGTACATACAACAAGGTCAACAACCTCAATCCAACCCTCAAAACAAACGCCGTGAGCAGCAGCAACAACACAAAGAAAAGAACAACGACGTCATAAACTCGAGTAATGGCTTAGGTGGCTATTCCCGAAACGTAAGAAGAGAACAAAAAAAAAGAAAAAAACCCTCTATCTTCAACAAAACGCGATTGACTTCCTTCACTGCTAACAAAAACCTCCAACATCCCCACACTGGAAACAAACAGCAAGTAGAAGAAGAAGAAGAAAACGACCCCGGTTTGTTTGTTTGTTTCGTTTGTTTGTTTTTTTTCCTTTTTCCACCAAAAAAAGGCCAACCTTGAGGTCCCTCCCGATCCCTCCCGATGACGTCCCCACCACCAACCCGCCCTCTCGGACTCCGACTCTCCCCGCCTCGTCTCCTCGTCGTCTTGTCGACGACCTTGTCTGAAGCACACCCAAAAACAAACACAGGCGAGGAATCTGCTCTTGGTTTACGATGCAAGTGCGGACGAAAAAGGATGAAATTCATCGATATCATCGCCACCTCGACGACCAGATCTCGTCAATCTGCTCAACTCTCGTCCAACTCGTATGCAGAGGTAGGTGTCAAACTCACGCAAGTGAGAGTGGACACGGATGAAATTCATCGATACCCTCCGCCACTCAATGACCAGATCTTGTCAATCTGCTCATCGCTCATCCAACTCCTCTGCAGAGGGAGGTATCAAACTCACATCCATCCATCGAAACTTCTCTTGTTGCGCAAGTGCGAACACGGATGAAATTCATTTTTACCTTGCGCCACTCCATGACCGGATCTCGTCAACCTGCTCAACGCTCATCCAACTCATCCCAGAGTTATCATACTCGCATCCGTCGAGTCTGCTCTTGGTTTACGATTTTGCACAAGTGCAGACACGGATGAAATTCATTGAAACCGTCGGCCACTCGACGACCAAATCTTGTCAATCTTGACGACCGGATCTCGCTAATCTCCTAAATGCTCATCCAACTCATCCGCAGAGGTAGGCATCAAACTCGCATCCATCTTGTCCCACATCCTTTATTCATCCGAGTTGAAGCTGCATTGTTTTTCGGGATTTTTTTTTTAAATGCAGTCAAAGTGGCAATCATTTATAGGAAGATAAAGGAAAATCCTTATTCAAAAAGTGAAATAAGGGTTTCAATCGCCAGAAATGAGGGAAAAAGAGATTAAAAATCGTTGTATTCTTCTTTTATTTGTTTTCCAGTATTTTAGCCAAAAATATAGAGAGATGATTAAAGACTTTTTTTTCACATCTGGGGAAAAAAAAACTTATTTTACTTTTTGGAGAAATTTCGCCAGTCAAAACAAGGCTGCAAGTTCCTCCTCTTAAGCAAAGCTAGAGTACCAGGCTAGTGTTTCCCAACCATTTTTTTTACTTCTGAAATTTCACTGAAAACCAGAATTAAAAACCAAAATTCCCCAAAATGAAGTGATTTTTCTATGGTTTCAATCACCAGAAGTGGTATATATATATATATATATATAGCCAGATATCTAAATCTAATTTTCAGTATGAAGCCAAAAACAGAGGAGAATGATTAAATACTTGGACTTCATATCCGGTTTATAGCCACCTATAGCCACCTAGTAATGGATAATTACCACTTTGAATGCTACACCCAACTTTTTTAGCCTAAGTCTCAAATTGAAAATCAGAATGGTAAATCCATTTTTTTTTTTAAAATCTAAAATTTTCATTGAATTTATTTACATTGGCAAATTGTTTCATAGACAACTTGCATTAGATAAATTGTTTTCATTTTCTTCACTTTGCTTCTTTCTCTTCCTTATATTGTTTTAAACGTTTGGTTGTCCTTGTGCTTTTGTTATGCATTTGCTTGTGTAGATATAATCTCTTTGTGCATTTGTTTGTGATTTTTCAAAATTTGCAAAACTTGTAGGTACTTATGTTACACACCATCACAATATTTTTGTTGATCATTGTTTTTGTTTGTTTTTCATTTTTACAAAATTATGGTTTTTCGAAGGATTTTGTAGTTCATTATCCATTACTAGTGTTCTATGTGTATTTTTTAAAATCCAAATATAATTGTTGGATATATAGAGTATATGATATAATTCAACCTATAAGTTTTTTTTTTGGAAATTGATATACTTTAAACTTGCACGTACCATTTTTCCATGTGCAAGGATTTTTATAACCTATTCATATTTGTTTTGCACATGTAAAAATATGCATATCAAGGGACACATACATAATTGGGAATCCGAATAATAAGGTTTAAAGCACATAATAACCATATTTATATAACCCATCTACCTATTATAACCTAAGATGTAACCTTACCCATAACCACCAAAAACCACAATAGAATATGTCTATAAGCACATTGCAAATTGTATAAATAACCCAATATAAAGACTACATCATACATTTCATGGGTCAAGCTTTGGCAATAATAGTCGTGTGAAATTTGCTTTTCATAGGCTCATTTAGATTAGACATGGATGCCACTCATTTAATTGTATTGTTTGAACATCCATGTCATGTGCATTGTTTAGACATGAATGTCATATGTTTGTTTATATTGTTTAACGACGAATGTTGTGTGTCTATTTGCATTGTTTACATACGAAAATCGTGCACACAACTTCCATGTTTAAATAATGCATGACATTCGTGTGTAAAAGATACAAACCTATGAAATAACAAATTTCGCATGGATTTCAAACGAACCCATGATGCTTATAAATTTGTGATGTGTGTCTTGTGATATACCATAAAAAATGACCAAGATCATTGGCCTTCTATGTTAATATCCTATTTCCATGAATTTAAAAACTACTTAACAACATTGGAATTAAACTTCTTTTTTAATAATCTCATCCATTTCTTTCTCTTTGGATATATTAAACTTGATGCATGATAAATGTTTTTTGCATCCTAAGAATTTCCATTGGGAAAAAAAGGTACAATAAATTAATTTCTAAAAACCCGTTGGATTTGGGTTTTTTTAATTGTAAAAGCAATTTTAAAATATAAATATTTTTCATTATTCAATTGGGAAAAAATATGTACCTTTTTCAACCCCAAAAATAGTATATGATGGGCTAGGGGACTCAAACCCTAACCAAACCCTAAAATTTAAATTTTTTTATACTCAATTCTTATCTTAATGAAAAAAATTAGGTTGCAATATACCTTTACCTTATGGGTAATAAATTAATTTTCATATAACTTATTTTGCAAACGTATCAAAAGTAATATACTTGCACAACATTACTCATTATGCCTAGTTCTATTTGCTTCTTGAAGTGAAGAATTGTGTGAAGTTCTCATGGAATGCATGGGAGCTTTAACATACTATATTGGAATGGTTAAGCCACTACTGATTATGTTGAGTAAGTTGTTAAGTGGGGCCCTTAAGGGAAGCAAGGTGACACACTCAACATAATGGGCAAGGGCAAAGCCATTCCACGACATTAAGGTCTAGGGTGGCATATTCAACAATTTTTATTAAAAAATCATGTTCAATAAACACATTTTGGTCATTATTAAAAATGTACAATCATCATTGGAAGATTATGTCATACAATGTGATAAGAAAATGACATGAATCATTTCTTTAAAGGCTAGTCATTTAAAGGGCAATGTTGGGATCAAATTCTTAATTAGTTCCCAAATGTGACATTTCAATAATCAATAAACATATCTCTTAAGTTAAGAGGGCACTTGAAAGGATGTAAACTTTTGTTTAGATTTGATTGAACATGTGTTTAATTTGTCTTTCAAGTATGCAAGTGATGTAAAACATTTTAGACAAAAAAAATTATATATTTGAAAAGCAAAGTAAGTAATTTTTTTTTTTAAATTCAAATTTCAATTGATATGCCATGTGGCAACTTTTGATTGTGCCACATGTCAAATTTTCCTTTGTCCAAGTGTTGTCATGTAAATAGTTGAAATTGGACCATGTTGATGTTTCTTTATTGTATATTATATAAAATCATATATATATATATATATATATATATATATATATATATATATATATATTCCAAGTTTTGCCACATAAATTTGATTAGAGAATGTGTTGAAATCTATGGCCATCCACAATGGATGGCTTAAATTAATATTTCAATAACTAAAAAGATTTGTTCAAATTTTTATTATATAAATATTTGGCAATTAATGATAGGGTTAACTATTAGTTGCGAAAGAATGTTTATTAATTACAAAAGTTATACACTAGTCAAAGGATGGAAATGTATATGTTGATCATATACTTCATCCATGGAAAATATGTTGACATCATGTTAAGTCATCAGTTGTGAAACATTCAATGTGACTTCACAAAATTGATTGCAACTATTTTTCAATTGCAAATTGGTGTTTTTTTACTAGTGCAACTAAAACTTAACGATTGACTAGGTTTTATATAAAACATGTGTAGGTATGTAAGATGTTAATTTAATTTATTAAATGTACAATAGATTCATATTTGTTACTTTGTTGCAAACATGGACCATATGTTTTATCTCTCAATTTTTATTTTCCATTACATGGAATTCCCATATTAACAATTGGTTTTATAATTAAATTTTTATCACAAATGCCACATGTGATGCTACATTGTGTAATCACCTTGGACAAGTCGCATAAAAAATTTGGTCACAAAAAAATTACATGGCATCTAATTGAAATGGTAATCGCATCGAAATATAATTAATATCAACTTTTGATCCAACTAACATTTTGCTTAAATGGCATGGTCATTTGTAATTGGTTTTATGATTAAGAAATGGAGTTGCATATGATAAAGTGGCATTGTCATTTGTGAATGGGTTTATCACTAAAAAAACCATTATGAGAAAAAAGGGTGTTTTGCAACTAACCTTACAACTCAATTTTTGAGTTGCATCAAACACTTGCAACTCACCATATTTATATGTTGTGAGAGTATCGGACATGTTGCAAAACTTGCAAAACTTGTAACTCACCATATATGCAATGCAATTCATTACATCTTAATTACAATTTTGTTGTAACAACTCCTTTTTAGCTACTATGCAACTCCCCTATGACATGTTGATGTCATTTTTCATCCATCCATCCAAATTTAACATGTGGCACTATGAGGATTTTTCATGATTTTTTGGAAATATTGATATCCATTGTCCATTATGATTATTCATTTTAAATGGTCTTGGATTATGACACATGGCATATTAATTGAATTTTGGAAACAAAAAAAAATATATATGTACTTAGGTAGGTTGGTACATATCCATAAGTAGGTAAATTGATATAGTTCCAACCTACCTACTTACCTACCTACATACCTAACTACTTACTTACTATCTAGGTAGGTAGGAAGATAAAATACTAAAAGAGTAGGTGAATTAAAAATTAATTACATAAGTTTCTAAATTTGTTATGTGTTTTGTTTTTAGGTTTAAACTTTTATGAGCTCATCCCAACATGGCACATGTATTTTAATGTGAGAATCAAAAGGAGACACCTCCTCTATATAGTTTGTGAAATAAGATATTGAAGACAAAGCATATGGGTTAAATCTTTTAGTGGCACCTTAGTTGCAATTGAGTTGTAATTACCAAAAAAATCCCACATGCTTTCTATTTGATTTTAATTTTGGAATTAATTTGAAATTTATAATTAATCATACAAAAACTATTTGTAATTTCATTATCTGAATTAAATATATAATAACTAATATCTAAATTTATTATATGAATTAATTAATATAATTCAAATAATTAGTCAGTCGATTGATTCAAATAATTAATTATCAGAATAAATATTAGATGATTAATTATTTAAATAAATATTAGATAATTAATTATGTTGATAATTGATGATTTCAATTCAAATAAAATTCAATAATTACTTGCCTACATTAACAAAGTTTGTTATCTAGAGTTATTTGAATTAATTAGATAATTTCATATAATTAGTTATTGAGTTTAAGTAATTAATTATTGGATGATTGTTTATTTACTATCTGAATTAATTATATAAAAATTAGTAACAAATAATTCATTATGAAATATTAAATAATAAACATGAATTTGAGTAAAAGACATTGAGGTATATAAAAACATATTCATATGTACACTCCTATTGAATGTTTAATAAAATATACACGTTACTTTTAATTTCAATTCAAAAATAAACTTTCACCTTTCATGAAATTCTATGGTTTGATATGTATGTACACCAACATAATATTGTGAATTCCAATGTAGTGAGATATTATCAACACAATAATTGAGCATTAATCACAGAAAATAGGACTATAATATTTACTACATGATTTAAATTGTAGTTATTTAGATGATTATGAAAATGAACGATTTTAATTAATTAATTCAATAAAAGAATCGATTCGTATCAATGAAACATTTAATAATCTAGTCTATAAAAGTTTGAAGTGTATAAACAATGATATCTATATGTACACATTCATAAACATTTTGATACACCATTCCAATCCAACTAAAGGTTTACATTTACACTTTCAATGAATTGCACAATTTGTAAATCCTTTAATAGTATGAGTTGCCACATAGTTGACAACTAACTTTTGATGAGTTGAACACTCGAATTCCAAAATAGTGGACAAATAGTAGTTTTATGTAGTGAAACCAAAGTGGCACACTTAATTGTAACTTAGTTTAAAAACTAGTCAAATTTGTTGACTTTAAGTTGCAAACAAGTTGTAAGTTTCAAATATGGACCTTTACTTAATTGTACACGTGGCATGATCATACACATCAATGTGATATGCCAATTGCAAAATAGTTGTTCCCTCAACACTAAAACTACACTAGTTGTAATACATGTGAAATTAACCATTTCGCTACAACTTGTGATCATGGTCAAACTATAGTTGATTATCATTGTATATACTTTGTGTGCTACATATGCCCGTATAATGTCCAAGTTGCAACTATGTGCAACTAAATTATAACTATGAAATATTCTAATGTGGCATTTTAATTATTGACTCATCGTATTTCCATACTATAGTTGTACCCTAGTTGCACAATAGTTTCCATAACAATCTAATTGCATGCCAATATAGTCTACACGGACATGATTTCTCATAGTGAATATAATTCCATGAAGTTTCATAATTAGTTAGGATGTATTTATGTGACAATAATCCATCCAATAATCCAAAGTTAAGTTAGGCTAAAATAAAATAAACAACTTAACATAGGCTACGTAGGTAAACAAACTTAGGATAGGTTAGTGGGTTTAAATTATAAGCTTAGGTACGTACGTGGGATCTTAGATTTTTTTTATGCATGATCACAAGCCTTTTGCTTGGTTCATCTCAAATGGCACATGCACTTTCAATGTCTATAATGCATACCATGAATAGTCCTTTCTTTCACTTAAATGTATATTTTACAAAATTCAATTTGTAAACAAAGGATATGGGATAAATTATAATGGACATGATACATTACAACATTATGTGACACTATCATTTCCTTTGTCTTGTCCACAAAAACACTCACATATTCATACAATAAAACATATATTATTTAACCTACCTACTTACTACCTAGCCCATTTAACCAATTACCTTTTGACCATAGGCTATTATTGATTACTTTAGGTTAACCCACCCTAGATTATTTTAATATTATAGGTTATTAGACCTTAGGCTTTTATTGACTAATATAGGTTATTTCACCCTAAGTTATAGGTTATTTTTAGTTGTTTAAAGCTATTTTAAGTTATTATATCATAGATTAATCTTAAAATTTTAAGGTTTTTTTAGGGTATTCTTGATTATTTAAGGCTATTCCACCCTATGTTATTTTAGGTTATTCTTATCTTTTTTAACCTACTCCACCCTAAGTTATTTTGAATTATTATTATTTATTCTAACTTAATCCACCTTAAAATAGTATAAACTATTCCACCATAAGCAATCTTAGGTTATTATATTTTAAGTTATTTTCAACTATTATAGGTTATTCCACCTTAGGTTATTTTAGGTTATTCTCAACTATTATAAGTTATTTCACCTTAATTAGTTATAGGTTATCCTTGGTTATCTTTGGCTATTCCACCTTAAGTTATTATAAGTTATTTTAGGTTTTTTTGTTATTCCAACCCAAATTATTCTCAATTATTTTTTACTATTCTAAGCTATTGTACCTTAGGTTATTTTAAACTATTTCACCTTAACAATTTTTTATTGGTTTAAGTTATTATAACCCAAGTTGTTACACTTTGGTTACAACACAAAATTAACCAAAAAAAACACAAATTGTAATGTGCAAGAAATTTATCTATAAATAACTATTATTTTGAAGTGGTGTTTCACTCTATATAACTTAGAAAAAAAATCAAACCAGTAAATCCAACAATCCCATTTATTTGGAAAATAAAATTCACACATACACCCAACCCTATTATACAAAAAAATGAAAATGGTGGTTCTATTCTATCCTTTCCATTGGTCTTTAACATTTTCACAAACCTACCAAATTCTATTTATATTTAACTATTTGTTCAATTGAAATATCCAAGAAAAAAATCAGATCACTAAATCCAATAATTTCATTACTCATAACATATTTTCTTAGCATTCAAATACATGTACATTTGTAACTATAATTTTTAGGTGCAATTCAAGTTGAATAAAACACCACGTGGTAAACCACATGAACCTATGAACCACATTACTAGTCGTCAAAAAACAAAAATTTGATCTATCATTGGATGCCATTAGTTGTTGGATGATATGACTACATTTTTCATTTTTGTCTAAATTAGCAATAGTCTCAAGTCATAGTTACATATGTAACTTAAAACCTTTTTGTAATCACATGCAATTTCAAATCATTTTTACATGACACCACAAAGGATTGTCACATTGGTAGTTGCAAAAATGGTTTGATTAAGTTCAACACAAGTTTCAAACAAATGGGTTGGTATAAGCACGATTCCCAATAATGTTCATTGTGAATTTGTTGTCAAAAATTAACATTCAAACATAATTTGACAACCCCAATTAACCACCTGGTTTTCACCTATTAGAATGTAATTTTGTAACAATGGCATAGGTTTCCAATGTAAAGATAAACATTTTCCATTACAAACAAGTAATGAGCCTCAACTATTTGTACTAAAACTTTGCTCACATTATAGAAAACCACATAGACCAAATTTGTTTGTGTATTGTCATTGAGATTTCAAAAACTTTGTTAAACAATTATGGTGCTTGATGACTTTGATCAAAATTGCAATGCAAGCAAAAACAATTGTAACACACTTAACTTTGTCTACCTTTAATATATATTTATTTTGGACCATATTTCTTATTGATGAACACTAGAACTTTACATTTCAATATGAGAATAATGTTTTGAAAAATTATTTCCAAAAAAATCAAAACTGAGAGACCTCAAGTTGCACATGTTTTTGGACATAGTCAACAATTTACAAATTATGAAAAAGTGGCTATCTCACTAAATGAAAATTTGATCACTTAATAAAAATCCAAGAATAGGCTCTGGAATTACTTTTTATTTTGCATCAATCATTACCAACCCTCTTTGAACATTTTTCTTCTATTTAGATATGGACATAGCTTAGTTGAAAGCCTTATGGAGAAACTTCAAAAAAAAAGAATGATATCAAGTAACAAGCCTCCACTTTTCAACTTTTGGTTTCCACACAACAATACACCTACAAATATTGAACTCCCAAACATTGTTCATGGTAATTCAAGTATGCAAAGTCTTGACTTTTACCACTAGAAACCTTAACAACATTGTTGATGTGCTTGACCCGATATAACTCCTTAGTACATTTATTTTCTCTTTCATATTTCCATACTTTAACTATTTGACTCTTGTTACTTTTATATGCCCTACCTTTATTTATTATTATTATGCAAATATTTTAACATTAATCAACAAACTCTTGTGCAAATTTTGAAATATTGTGGAAAGTCAAATTTGAAATTAGAGATAAAATTAAATTTCCCTACATAATTTTTTGTTTTACAAATTCACAAGGGACATAATTATGTCTTTTAAATAAGAAAAATAAATTATCACAATAAATCTTTCAACTTTCAAAATGATCCCATTTGAAAATAAGTTAAATTGAATTCCTCATGAGAGCCTACCCCATGCAATTTGGATTGTGTTTCATTTTCTCTATATTTAATTTTTTTATTTATATATGTTCATGATTGCAATTCTATCATAAAGACATTTTTGTGAATAACAATAGAGTAAAAGGGCAAAAAGGAGATGGATGTCAATATTGATAAAGCTAGGTCTATAAGAGGAAAAAGGTAAATAAATAAGGCTCAATACACATCAACATGAACAATTCAAATAGATGCACAACAATTATCATATGTGGGAGAAAAAGTTACATGTCCAAAAACAATTTTGAACATTTTTTACATTGTTATTTATCACATGAGTTTTAATTCTTTATATTTTATAAATTTCATTTTAATTATTAAAAACCAACCTTTAACTTCTAGCTTCTTGAGGGTCTTCCATTGTATTGTTCCCTCTCACTTAACTATTCCCTTGTAAATGTTCAATATCCCTTTAAACAACTAATATTACATGCATAATCATAACCATGATTCATGACTTTCAATTAACATGGTTTATTTGTTCTAAAAGACGGATGCCCTCTTGACATTTGCAAGTTTGTAACTTGTGCATACAAACATTAAAATGTAACAATAATATTGAATGTAATTTAACATGTTAGTCACATAAAACCAATAAGTTATTTCTATGAAACCTCATTGTATTTTGAATAAGTGTTAATATGAATCTTATTATTGTTTTGGATTATTTTGTTTACACATACAAAAATTAACTAAAGGAAGAAAAACAATTGACACAAGTTGGAGATCATCTAAAATCTACCTCCTTCCTAACACTTGTATAGGTATTGCTTCCAATAGGAGGAATGTTCAATTTGGCTTCAAACATTTGGCTTCTAATTAAATGGTTAATCACCCCATTCAAAAAGGCTTTCCACCTAAGAACATTCAATTTGTAAAGTTCTTATTTGACCTAGCCCAAGTCACGCTCAATTGATAAAATGAAGACTGAGGATTAAATATGGATAAACATATTAGGAATTACTAGAAATTATGAACCATCTTTAAAATATTTATCTCATTTCACACATAACATAACTATAAAATAATAAGAATTCATGTTTTTGTTTCACATCTTCCTGAAAACATCATCAGTGGATCATGATAATCTGAATATATTTTGTAAACATTTTAGTTCTATGTCATTTCTAAATATCAAAGACCTCTCATAAGCTTAAAATTATGATGATTTCAACAAGATGTGAAAAAACAACATGAGGTCCTTTGAAGCCATAAGCACATAACCCATTGAAACAAAGGCGTATTTATAAGGTGGTGGGAGATGATTGTCATTAGTCTGTTAGGGTCCACCAAAGTCAAAGTGACATCACAACTTGTATATGTGTGGAACACATTTTTCATTGTGCTTGCCAATAAAATAAAGCTAGAAAGTCACATATAGAATCTTATTTATAACTTTACAATACATATTTTAATGATATCCTCATCACTCCTCAATTGACTTTCATACAAGAATCCTACATCAAGACCACACCTTTCTTAACATACTACAAAATACACTTGTCAAAAAAGTTAGTGAATATATTTTTGACTTGTGATTTGATTTTTTTCATTTTAGATTGCCAATCCCTTTTTATACTAGTAGTTCAATTTCATTTTCAATTTTTTTTTGCTTCATAAAATATGGTGAATATATATACATATATATTGCAAAAATATTTCAAGTTGCCATTGTTAATTATTATCATATTCCTTATTAAATGCATTTGGAAACTATGGTTTGTTAGGGTTTGAACATACATAAAATTTATTTTTCAAATGCTTGATATTAAACTAAAATGTTTGGGCATTTCTTTTCCCCACACAATAAACATATCTAGATTTGCATTTGTGACAAATTGATTATCATAAATTTTCTTATGAAAATTTGTAAAACTAATTCAATTTGACAATGGCCACATTTTGTTTGGGTAACATTTCATTTCATGGTATTTAATTCCAACATCATGCAAATAAATGGCCCTTCATATTTAATAATGTACATAGTTGGCCCCAAGTATCACTGAGGTGCAAAGATGCATGTCAAGGCTCCATGCCACAATTGATATATTTAAAGTTAGTGATAAGATGACTAAAAAATTGTTGTTTTAATTCTAAAGGTCTCATCAAAATTGAAAGTGAGTTAAGTCCAATTTGGAACATGCTTGTAAATTCATTACCATTTATGAATCATGTTATTCGGACCTATAGATTTTGATATGGTAATCAACATAAATGTTAAAGTGTATAATCAATATACATCTTGAATATGGATTTAATTGTTCTATAATGGTCACAAGATTTAACTAACCTTTACTTTCAACCAATGTAACAAGTGACCTCAAAAAGTTATCCTTTATTAAAAATATATTTTTAATTGTTGTTTTTATGGTTATAAGTTTTTTTATATAAGGAAAGGAGTTAAATATTTTGTTCAACAATATTCAAATCTAGTGGTGGCAACCAACCCTTACTAATAATTTGCATTGAAATTGCATCAAGGTTATAACCATGGCAATTTCCCCAATGCAAGTTCCTATGCCCATGCATAGTGTACTTAATAATTAAACAACCAAAGTTCAAACATCATTATGTGTCATATTCATCGAAGCTTTCATCATTTTTTTCATGTTAAGATTCCATGAGTGTGATGTGAAAGTTGGTAATTTGAAATCATGTGCAATTGAGTCAAATGGAATTTATTACTTAGTCAAACATATATAATAGTAAAATTTGTGTATCATTATGTGAGGACTTCATACTAACCTACATAACTATTTTATCCCCTTACAAAACTACCTATACACCTACTATTGTTCCGATCCCTTCCAACCTTATTTACATGCTTGCTAACCTCCCTCTTCTTTAGAATGGTGAACAACTATCATTTATCCTTAGCCTTTTTTCCTTTGTAATGACTAGACAATTTTTTTCCTTTTCTTTAGTCGAACTTCCCTCTTACCTTTGCAAAATGGGTGGATTTTTATTTTGTTTCCTCTAACCTCCCTCTCTTTTGAAATGGGTGAACAATTTTATGCTTTCCTTCCAACTCCATGTCCCTTGGAATGGGTGGACAATAATTTATTTTATTTGCTTTCAACCTACCTTTCTTTTTGAATGGGTGAAAAGTTTTTTGGGCTTTCCTCCAAACCCTTTCTTTATGAACATAGGCAAACCATTTTTCCCACCTCCAACCTCCTTTTCCTTTGGAGTGGGTGAATAATTTGTTTTCTACCTTCCAAGCTCCAAGTCTCTTCTAGAGTGGGTGAAGAAACATTTTTTCAAAATGGTTGAAGAAGTTCAAATTGGAGTTGAAGAACAATGTGGATGCATGATTTTGATATTGTATAATTGAGATTTTTTTGGAAATGTTCTTGTAAAAGACTAAAAGATCAAGTATCATGAATCAAAAGGAGTATGTTTCAAGAAATAATAGGGGGAGAAAAAATTAATGATCAATAAGTGACTTAATCCATATTGGCCAACATCTCTTATTTGGATGATCGAGGGTTTTCCCTTTTCATTCCTTGTTGGTATATCTAAGTAGATGTGCTAAAAAACCACAACCAACAAAATTGAAATGTCTTGAAATTAAGGTTGAATAAACCTATGAAAAAACTACCTTGTATGAGTGTGTTGTAGTTTTATTTTCAGCTATTTTAAGTTTGAAATCTAATAAACTAGTAATCAGTTATGATTTCAAAAATAATTGATCAAAAAAACACATTATGACACCAGAGTTTACTTATTTGTTTTCTTCATTTTTTTGGTGTTGCACCATTGGTTAACATCTCAAAAAGGATTTAGTATTAAATGGCAACATTTGTTTAAAACATGTCTACATAATTTAATAACTACTTTAAAAACATTGCTTACAAACTAAAATAAGAATCCAAATGTGGCCATAAAAAAATCAAAATTTGGTGATTTTTAAAAGAAAAAACTAGAATATTGCAACAAAATATTCCTCTTTTGTCTATTTATTTTCATTTTGGAAAAAAATTGCACTCAAAAAAACATTACACTAAATTAATTTGGGATTGACATGTATCAAATATATGATATTCCAACATAATTTGCCAACCATTGTGTTTTCCATTTTCCAAAACCCAATGTAATGACTTTTATTAATCATTGCATAGTTTGAAATGTCCATAAATAATATTATTAATTTTAACTACTTGCTAATTATAATCTCCACATTTAATGTAAACTCAACAATGTTCATTAATAAATATTATTCTCATTTGCTAAACTACCCATTTTGAAAGGCACCTCAATATCAATAAGTTTAAATCATGTACTTGACACTTTCAACATTTAATACCACAAAATTAAAATCTTCACATTAACCCCTATTTGATGTAATCATTTTAATTTAAGACCTTTCATAATCAATTTCCTCACAACCTATTTCCATCACCATTTGCAACTACTTATTAGTTGATTAAAAAATGTCCCAAGTTTGATCCATTTATGTTGGATATTAAACTTTAAAATCATCAAATCATGGTGTTTCCAAAACCAACACTTATTTAAGTGAATTTTGATAATAATTATTCATAATGTTGGCTAAAAGTTATTCAACAAATGATGGTTTAGATCCATTTATCCATTGATTATAAGCCAATAACTAGCATTGTGCACCCTAAGGGTGCATTTCCATGAATGTTGTTTCTTCACTATCTAAACATAATTAATTTAGAGAAATGACAAAAAAAACATTTCTATATTTTTCTCATTAATATTCAACCCATTCGGTTTAAACCAACACTTGATAGTACATGTGTACTTGGAATTAATGTGATTAGAGATCAATTTTAGGACTAAAGTTATTGTCAATTCTAAGTTTAATGGGAATTTTTAACTTTTGGGGTAGGCAAGGAAAGGCAAGGGGGGGGGGGGGGGGGGTAAAAAAAAA
>Ga0209208_10005028_pt1 | contig 18536 bp, 11 predicted proteins | sample S1TSphfallax_3_FD_187694 | JGI IMG/M metagenome (GOLD analysis project Ga0209208, IMG submission 187694) | Host-associated microbial communities from peat moss isolated from Minnesota, USA - S1T2_Fd - Sphagnum fallax MG (SPAdes) (version 2) | ecosystem: Host-associated > Plants > Peat moss >... | reverse complement strand
TTTTCATTTCAACAAAGGGAATAATATTCTTGAAGAATCAATATTTTCCTTGGGCAAATTTTGATTTATTGAAAGAAAAAAAACTTTGAAAATTTCAATTTTGTTTGAAAATAAATACAATTAATGTCAAAGCTGCCCAGGTACCTAGTGGGGTAATCAGGTGCCCTTGAATCTTGAATGTTGGTCACGGCGGGTCCTAAGAAAGAATTGTTGGACTACCTAAATTGTTCACGGCCATGGTGAAACACCCATTGGTACCTTCACCGTTTTGAATGAGCCCTCTGGGTGGCCAAATTAAGCCCCAAAAAATGTTAGATTTGAACTCAGAAACCCTAATTTAGTTTAAGCATGAGATATTTGCAATATTGAAAAATAATTTAAATGGGTTTTGGGATCTTTACCATGGCACCAATTTTACCATGGTACCAATGTGGGTGCTGGTTCACCCAAGGCATAAAAGCATGGTTCACACTACCACCATGTTGTTACCAAGTACATGACCCAAATATGTTGTCATCTTTGCATGTGGTACACCAGAGATGGTACATTGCATGCACTTTCTATGAGTGTCTAGAGTCTAGAGTCTAAACCTAGAAATTTGGATAATGTGACTCCCAACTCCATAAAAGCCTCAGTTACATTGGTAACCTAGAAGCAAAGGATTTTTTGGGAGGGGGAAATTTTCCAAGTTTTTGATATATTAGCGGAAAAACAAAGAAAAAAAAAGACTTGTTGCATGTATGAAGAGGGATGGTATGGATCTAAACTTTTTCAATGGAAAGAATACAAATTGTGTAACCCAAAGCACTAAAGCCTTGAGGTTTTTTGACTAAATGTGGATGGATGCCCCACAAAGTTGTGATGAGCTTTTGGGGGTGATCGATCATCTTCTAGATTTTTACTTTTACACTCACTTTCACACCATTGTTGAACCACATGCATGCATCTACCTACCTTGCCTATGAAACTTACTTATAGTGCATTCACACTTGATGTTAAGTCAATGTTAAATGAAAATCTAGGTGGCATCCTAGGTGGCACCCGATGTTAAATGGGTGATACCTTAATGTTAAGTGAATGCTAACTTAACATAAAATGTTCATGGTAAGTAGGTGTAAGTCCTAAATGACTAGCATGGTGTTAGGGGACTCAACACTAGAGTCGCTAACACCAAGTGTGAATGCACCTTTACGTAGGTAGTTTATGTAGGTAGTGTCATGAGGGAGTAGTTTTTCTAGGATAGGTTATCAAGGTTCATGGAACCTTGGTTTATTCAATTATGGTTCATGCACAATGGGAGTCATAATGGGGTTCCTTACTAAGGTTGTATAATGGATGCAAATTTGGGATGAAAGGTTACATAATGGATGAAAAGTTGCAAAATGGGTGTAACTCAAATTGTGGTTCATGCACAACGGAGTCATAATGGGGTTTCCAATAGATGGTGCAATGGTGGGTGCGGGATGACATAAACCCGAATGGAGAATAATACACTATGATAAAACCAAATTACCCGGTAGGTCCATAAAAGAAGTGAGTTTTGCTATAGGTAAAAAAATGATAGGAGTTTGTGCTCAATGGGTGTTGCTAGTAATTAAAAATGCACAAAATCTAAACCCTAAACCCTAAACCCAAAAAAACCTTGTGAACACACCAATGGTCCATCACCAATCAAGCATTTTCTCTAAGCTGCCATAGCAAGTTTTGGATACCACCAAACTGGAGACCTTTCAGCTTCCATGCTCCTGAGACATATATATAAAGCAACAGATGAGAGAGACACACTTAGTGGAGAGACCTGGTCTTCTTAGTACCTCAATCTTTGGAGTTTAGTACCAGGGCATCTAAAAAGCCTGTAAATGGCAGGCTGGTTTTCCAGACCTCTTCAAAAGAGAAAATTGGACCAACAAGGGAGAGAGAGAGAAAGAGAAAGAGAAAGAGAAAGAAAGAGAAAGACTTAGTCATTGGTCCCTGGCTCTAGACTTTGTCAGATTGTGAGATTTACCACTTTGAGGCTCCATTTGGACAAATCAATGAACTTACAAAAAATGACAACATGTTAGCCTAGACTAGGAATTTGCAATTCAACTTAATTTCACATTATTGTTGATTGTTCTCAGGAGTTATAAAAAGGTGGAGTTTGCAAAACCCTGTACTTCAAAGTGAAAGATTTAACTCAGAATTTGCCATTTACCTCTAACAAAAGAAAAAAAAATCACAAACAAACAAATTTTTCTTGCATGCTTGAGAATTTGATGAGGGAATTCTTTTTGGAAGCGGCCTTTGAGATTGAATTCTTATACTGAATCCTTTGCCATGAGATAGAAGAATTTGACCCCGAATTGAAGGGCATCTCCACTAGCCGTAGTAAAAATGGCCTGCTTTTATGTAATGTGAGATTGATGAATTTGGACTAGGTAACTGACAAGAGCACACAGGTTACTATGAATTGTCAAGCAGAGGGTACTGATTCATGGTAACCAGCACACTCAAGCTGGTTATCGGATATAACTGAATCTAATGGGAGGGCCAAGCTTTTGGGTTATGGGGCACATAAGTGTGTGAGTTATGAGGTTCATCCAACCAGCTACCAAGAATGTGCAGAAAGGAAATAGGGAGGTACGAAAACGTCACGAGGTAAGTGATATGATTGAGGTTCATTGGCATGCTATGCTGCCATGTTACTGAGATGCTCCCTACACAATTGGCTATGAATCTGTGTGTGAATATGCACATAATCCAACGATTTCCAAAAGGATCATGAAAAGAAAATGATTGCTTTTGATTGGCCAGCTATAATGATTGGTCTATGCAGCGACTTTTAAATATGATCTCCCACTTCATACTCTCCAATTTTCCATCTTTGTGGATGGGGATGGGAAAATAATTAGAACTTTATGTGGAATGTGGTAAAAGTTGGTAAGAGGCGCAAATACAGGGTGTGGGTGGAGATGCTCTAAAAGAGGCCTCCATTATATAAGGCTCGGTCTCCAATTTGGTGCATCTTGTGAAGTAAGAAGACAAGGATTTGGAATCTCTGCAGGATACTAGGTACTACTACTCTTCTTCATTCAGGACAGAACAGGAGAAATGAAAATCTAAGTAGGGGGTCCACAATACTCTTCTTGGGTGTAGAAAACCAAATCCAACCAAAACCCATTCAAAGATGGTGATGTCAACCTTGAACCAGGAGCAAGACTTTGAATCAAAGAGACAACAACCCAAAAAAAAATGCTCATTAGTCTGCAACTGCAGACAAAAGAAACTATATTTGAATTTGAATGAAAGCTGTCATGTTCCCAAAGCCTAGTATTGCAACTGTTACGCCCTTTGCATCCACAACACAAATAATGTGCACAAGCTGAAATGAGCAGCTCCCAACGCTTTGTAAAAGTTTTTTTGTTTTTATTAGACTGGATACTGTTTGTGTCTGGATGAAGTTGCTGCAATGCACAGCTAGGTAGTTGGCAAGATTGTTGTTGCTGTGTGGTCTTTGTGGTGAATGCCCATGATTGAGCTTGCAGCTGGAAGAGGGGGTGGTTGCATTGGCAACATGCATTCTTGGAGCTACTGGTTCTGAGCAAGATGGTAAGTGCAATACTGGTGCATAGTGTTTGCTTCTTGTTTGAAGGAAAGGAGGGTGGTGTGTGCATGGCATTTGGGTAGGGAGAGAAGAGGAGAGCGGAAGAACATTGAAGTGGCCAATTCATGGTGTTCAGAAGTTCATTGGAGGCTCGGGAGAGGTTAAAAAAAGAGCAGGAGGGAAGTTGCCAAGCTATTGAAAGTCAAGAGAAAGCAGGGAGCACTATGACAATGTCTTGTGCTGTCCAGTGTCTCTGGTAGTGATGCATTGAAAGTCATTCACTCACGAGCTTTCAGAGTTGCTGCCATCAAGAAGGTCTTAGTATCCACTTCATCATCTTCACACATTTTGAGTCACAAGTGTATGGATGCAAAGCTTTTGGTGCACCATAGTTTAATTGCAAGGAGATTTAGTCCATGTTGTAGCTATGCATTAAAGCTATGATTCCATGTGTTTTTTGGTCTGATTGATTCCCTTCTGTTACACTAAATTTCCCCTCACAAAAACCACATTGAATTGTACCAGATTCACTCTTTGCAAGATAAATTGCAATCAGTATTACAGGCCTACTGTATAGCAATCCAACTACAAGATTACGGACTATTAGTTACTTTGAGCCTGGCTACGCATGATAGGAGGTTATAAATACTTCATGAAGACATGGGAGTGCCGAGGCTGTTCATAGGAGGTCTGTAAGAACAGCCAGCCTAAGTGGCATCAATGCATTCAAAAGATGCCGCTTAGGGTAGTGGAATGCAAGATGAAATTGATAGGAATAAATTAGCAGTACAGAGAGTATAATTCAGTATCCAGTTGTCAACAGTAAATTGGTTCCCAGTTCAAGCCAGACTAGTGTCCCAAATCCTACACAGATGTGAAGTCTCCTTCTTTGCCTCTGGGCAGAGGGAACAGATTCAGAGTAGCTTTCACCTTCTCTTTAAATCCTAACTTACAATCGAAGGCCAAAGGGTAGGAAGCACTCGATAAGTTAACAGAGGGGATAAGAGGCACACAGTGGCATATGGTCAATGTCCGGGATCTGGGAGATGCCCATGACATGAGTTAAAGTACCAATGGACATTAGCATTATGAGAGAGAAAAGGATGCCAAAAAACTGAATATTATTAGTTAAGACAAACAAACAAACTCTTAATTTCAGAGCCACTGGTTCCCGAAACATGTTTTCCTCTATAGAAAGAGGGAGGCACTTTTGAAGAATTCAGAGAGAATTGTTGGGACATTTATATACCTCAACACAATTCCAGGGATTGCAGATGTGAGCAAATAGAATTTTGATGGTGTCCAGGGAGAGGAATTAGTCTTCCTTTTCTGGGCTTCAATTCGGAGGTGGACCTTGGTGGCTTCACAAAGAATCCAAATATGATGCTGGACCAATGACCCAAGGTATTCATACTGCTGTATCTCAACAACATGTTGGGCAAAAGCACTTACAAGGTCAATGTCAGCAGATGAGCAGAGGTCTAGGTTAGCTAAACAATGCTTCTCAAGGCATGATTGGCTGGTTGCTTACTAATACACAACTTGTAACCCAAAACTCTCAAGATACTGCAGTTGCAGATACAATCAAACGTGTACACTGTTTGCAGAAGAAATATGTATTCAAAGGTTTAGGTTTTGCACCTAATGAAAGTGCAGAGAAATCTCTACAACAATTTGGAGGTAACATGACAATGGGTGCAGTCAGAACCTTATAAGAGTTGCTCACAAAGTATCAGACCATCACCTTCATCACAAATGGCAGTGAATAGTTTGCCATGACTACCCAGTGACTTCATCAGAAAGAAGTAACAACTCTCATGAGAATTGAGAAACCTTCATCAGCAGAATAATATGTATATGTATATGAGATTGCAGAGAAAACTTCACATTAACAATTTTGAAGGCAACCGTTGCATCAGTTCCAGCAAAACCAGAAACTAACATGGCAAGAAAGAGTGCAGTCATCTTATGAGAGTCACTCACAAAGCATCAGACCACCACCTTTCACCAGGAATAGCAGTGACTGGCTGTCATGATTCTCCACTGAGTTCATCAGCTAGAGATGATGGGTGTAACCACCTGCATGCAGAAGTAATACTATGATATATTTAGTGTTCAGACTTAACAGAACAACAAGCCAGGAACTATTTATCTCTTGCATTGGACAAGTAGTGATGTGAAAACAAAACCTTGTGAACTACAAGCAATCATTAAGAGCACTATGAACAACATACAGAAACTCAGTTCATGTGGGAGCATTTATTCTCAGTCCACTCCCATATAGAGAGCACTCATGAGTTCTTATGAAAAAAATTTACTTGCAAGGTGATTACTGTGACTAGACACCACCTCCCACAGGAAACTCAGGATCAAAGGAATATAACAAACACACCTGAAAGAGTGAACACACAAAGAGCAGAGAAGGAAACAGTTGTGGAACTAGGTACTGCAAAGATGTCCCAGGACATGGGGGAGTGCTACCTCACTCCTGGTGAGTTCCACTTTCATGATGACAAGATTCTTGGCCCTGGTTCACTTGGGTGTAGGCTTGGAAGATGACAGTGTCTTAGCCCTTCTTACTAACCACAGCCCAGAGAAGATCACCAACACCTTCAAAATAGAGCAGAAGTGTAGACAGCAAATGAAACTCAAATAGTCCACATGTCCCCACATTTCATACTCTAAAGATGAAAATTCTGACAAGAGAATCTGAAGCAGAAAATACATGTAAACACTCATGCATAGAAGGGATGGTAAAATAGCAAGTCCTGCTCCATTGTGTTGATGGAGGTGGCCAATCTGATTTCAGGTTCCACAACTTGACCAACAAGAAAAACATGTTCACAAGGTCTAGAAACTGGAGTTTAGAGCAATCCAGATTTGCCCAATCCTAATGTGATCCTAATGATAACACAGTTGGGTGTGTCTGAAATCACCTTCAGAATCAACACCAGCAATGCTGTTGCTGCCTATTGCAACAACTCTTAGGTTTAAAACTTCAACACAATAATGCTTATTATGCTGCTGCTGATGTTTTCTGATGTATAATCACATGCCAAAAACTAATTATCTCTCATAAGAATTGAGAAATCTCCATTCTCACAATTACGAAAAAGCAAAGCAAGGTCAACACTTCTTCAACAAGCCACAGAGAATTCCAAAGAATGAAAGACAAAACAGAGAATAAAAGACCAAGAAACAAAAACCAAAAAAGAACCAAACACAAACTAAAAGACAAAAGCAGTATGAACAATAGTGCCAGTCTCACACCTGTTCAGGGACCATCAACAGTAGCATGATGATAGTGACTTCTCTACCACAACCTCCCAACTAACTTCATCAGCTCCCTACAGTGAGTTAAGGCCAGTGAAAACACTAACCTGTGTACTGAGTTTCTGTTGCAAATCTGGAAGCAACAAGAAGATTCAGGCATGCTACTGGCTAGCAACAAACAACAACACAAGGAGATATAAAAACAGAAAGACACAACAGAAAAGACGACACACATAGGAAAGGACAGCAGGGAAGAACAAAGACCAAGTGGGCTTACAAGAAGCTCTCCACTTACACAGAATCATTTGGAAAACTCCAAATGCTGAAATTCCAAAACGGATTTTTCCATTATTGAGCAAACCCTCTAATCCTCTTTAACAGAATCCTTAGAGGGTAGACCTTATTCTTCAGAGGAAAATAAGACTGAACATCTGAGAGACAAAGAGCTCTTTACAACTACAAAGCCTGTACAATTGACTACCGATTGATAACTCCCAACTTAGCAGTAATTGAGATATTGGAATGAACATGAGGCGTACGAATTATTTCAATACCTGCATACTCTGGTTTTGTCCGAGTGCATTACCTTATGCAATTCTTGCCTTGTAATTTCTTCAAGTTCTTGTGGAGCTCAAAGTGAGTAGTGACCATTGCATTCTACAACATAGAATCTGATATGACCTTCTTGCACTATGGGGGAATGGGAGATGACAATTTACCAGTTGAATCAACAACAACCATTCTTCCAGGCATCATCCCCTCACTCATCAGCAACACATGGCTGCACACCGCAACAGCATCATTCAGTACAACCCATTTTCCATCTCCGCGCCTCCTCTCTCATATTCTATTCTCTTCTCTCCTCTCTTCTCTTCCCTTCTCGTCTCCTCCTACTTGATTCTCGACATGCGCTTTCCTTCTCCGCACAAACGAGGCTTCAAAACAGCTGCCAGTATCCTCTCCTGTAACTTACCATCCATGGGAAATCGTCCATGAAGGGGGACTGTGGAGGTCAGTAATCGATGTATAAGTGGATGGACACAGCGATATTATCATCTATGTGGAGAGATATTTCGTCCATAATTTATAGGTTATCATCTGTACGCCTACAGTTCGATCGGGCAGCAGGGGGGAAGGCAGGCAGAAAAACAAACCGTGCGGGAGAGGGGAAGGGGGAAGGGGAAGGAGAAGCGAGAGAGAGAGAGAGAGAGAGAGAGAGAGAGCACAAAAGACGACACTGAACGCAGCAGAAGAGATTGGAGATTGTGATCAAGTAGAGGCTAGTGGAACAGGATCGAAGAGGAGAGGCAAGTAGACAACAGAGGACAACGACGGCTCACGCTTGATCGATCTTTCTTGTACGCCAAAAATCCAGCAGCAGCTACTCCTCCACGCATCTTTCCTACTTGCAAGCAGCATCTCTTGTACCCAATTCTGTAACCGACCTTTTTGCTGCTGCTGCTGTTGTTTCCGGTGTTGTGAAATCTGTTTCTAATTTCTCTTTGGGAAATTGGGTGTTGTTGATCCTCTTCTTCTTCTCCAGTTTTAACAACCGTCGTTGTTGTTGCAATCGCATTTGTGGGAGATTTTTTTGAGCTCTCTTGCTGCTGCTACTGCTGCTCTGGCCTTGTGCATGATGAATCTTCTTCTGCTGTTGTGGTGCTGATGGTGGCATCATCTGAAAAAACCTCGGAAGAGTTTGTGGAGCTGGTGATTTTTTTTTAATTTTTTGGTTTTCCTTTTGACGATTTCTTGCGATTTTGTGAGATCCCATGTACATGGCACGACAAGCAAACAACTGGGAATGCCAGCCCTGCTGTGGTAGCTGCTGGAAGACATGTCCGGAGATAGATCATCTCTGGAGAGAGAGAGAGAGGGAAAGAGATTTGTGCGTTGCCTGCATTTGGGTTTCTAGCACATATGCAAATTGGAAATGTAGGTCATCTTCTGACTCTCTTTGTTGTTGAGAATGTGCAGGTGGGTTTTCAATAATGCAGAACAACAATGTGGAGTTCTTAGGTCCTCCACCAGTTGAAGGAGTGGGAGGTGGTGGCACAGGATATGGGTGGAATGATACAGGTGTGAAGCCTTCAATTGACTTCCTCAGTGCTAATGATGTGTCAAAGCACCCCACGGTCGATTTTGTCCACGTCTGGTGTTGTCCCAGCACTGCCACTGTTGGACACCAGGAGCCTCCACGGCCTCTTGAACAGGTGTGTGTGTGAAGAATGATTGCTTTTTTCATGCAAAAAATTCCCTCCCTCTTTCTGTACTACTATTGGCCCCAATTGGTTTGTTAAAATTCTAGTTCTAACACACTCAGTTGAGAATTCCAGATTCCAGTCATTAGGTTTTCATGGGACCTTGTGAATTGGCTTTCGTCTAACATTCTAAGTTGAGAATTCTAGATTCCAACAATTAGGTTTTCCTGAGACCCAGTTGAGAATTGGTTTTAGACCTGCTCCTGCTGACTTGGTGCTCAAGATTAATCATGAAGTTGATGCCCCCCAGAAAACACTTGGAACTTACCAGGAGAAACTACAACTATATTGTCTCTTCTTCTGTTGGAGAGTAATAAATTATGCAGTTTTTTCTTATTAAGCTTCAACTATCACTACCCAGTTCGATGTTTTTTCAGAAATCTATCACTAAAAGGTTGTGGTGGTTGTGGTTTCACTTGGCCCTAATACTGCTACTGTACAATTTTGAAATCATTTGGAATTAACAGATACAAGTGAAATCTTAATGACTGCATTGACCTTGTGCCAATGCAACTGTGTTGTGTACCCACCTGGTGCATATGAGTTTCAACACTGTGAAAGACTCAGAGTAGCATAGGAGAAATGCTGTCTGTCACTATGAGACAACTGTTTTTCTTTGATACCTTTTTTGCCAGATGTTGCTGACACACATATGGAGAGGACATGTTTGGTTCCTTCATATCAGTGTAGTAGTCACCCACTTGTAAGAGTTAATAGTTTGGTGCAACTGAGCCCACCAGCAGCCCTTGAGCATCTCTTGTTCTTTTGGTGTTTTTTGTAGTTCAAAGTGCTGAGATGATGGTGGCATTGGGCAATCCCAGATTGTGCTCAGATTAACATTTCTCAAAACATGGAACTTTGGCATGAATGACATTTTCCTGTCAAGCAGATCTCATTGTTGGCTGCAAGGAATGAGAAGGAAAGTGTGCAAATAGCCTTGCGACCAAAACTCTCCTGGGGAGGTGGTGGAATGGCGGGTCAAGTCCAAATACAATGCTCAGATTTCTGCAGCCATTCTGGTCACAAGTAAGGGAGCTCTACGATACCTGTTCTTGATTGAGGGGCTGTGATATCCACTTTCACCTGGATGTGATCAACATATGCTTTTGAGGGTGTAGACCATAGTGTGCTATCCACACCGATAAGAAAGCAGAGATACTGAAGCTATTTGTTTGTGTGATATTTCAGGCTGCAAGTAGGGAAGGAAGTGACATTAAGGAGGGTGGTACCAATGCTGGGTGTGCCTGATGCTCTTGTTCCTCTGGAGATTCCTATGTCACAAATTGGCTTGCTTCCTGGGTAAGGGACACTTGAGAAAGAGCACTTCTCATTCCAACTGAAAGTGTGCTCGAAAAGAATTGACTATTTATTTTGCATCACATTCTAACTTCTACTGTTGGTTTTATTGATCACTCCAGGGAGACAACAGCTGTCTGGTTGTCTGTGGATGTACCACCAACACAACCTCCTGGGGTGTACACGGGTGAAATTGCCATCACTGCTGTGAAGCCGGATGCAGAGTGGGTTTCTATATTGCTTTTTCTGAGATCATGAAAAATGTTTTTTGGTCTTATGCTAGTTCATCTGGTTCCTACTGGTTCCTAGCACAGGACAGGTGTATCACTGTGCAAGAAACTATTTGACATTTGCTGCCAACTCAATTCCAGTTGGTGGGGGTGATGCAAAAGATTTGGAGCCTGCAATTCTGTACTCAACATTGAGTGGGTTAATTGTTTGCAGCTGTTCTGCAGTGGAGAAAGCAGAATGTCAGAAAGTGGAAATCAAGAGAGAACTGCAGAGTTTCCTAATGCAAGCAGAGGCCGTTATCAACAAATCCCCACAAGAGTTGGTGTGCTTTCTTTCCACATGCTTTCATAGATTCAATTTCAAAGTCAAATGCCGATTACAATTGACTGAAACAGGGGAAATAAGTTTTCAGAGTCGTGGTTGCTCAATTGCTCTATTCACATGGAAGGACAAATTCAGTTGATACCTTATACATGGCCTATATTGCATGGCAGATAGAATCCCTCCATGCTATCTGTGAGGGATTGCAGGAGCTTATTCAATCACCACCACTTGCTGCAAATTGTGGTGAGACTGGCAAGATGGACATTGATGAGGAATGCAAGACCTCCCTTGCAGTTCGCCTAGGAGTCCACATCACTGTTTGGGAATTTGTGTTGCCTATAACACCTTCTCTTCCTGCCGTCTTTGGTGTATCCAATGTAGAATAATATTTCTTTGAAAATTGTACAACTGAGGGTTTTCTGATATTTGGTTGTGCTGCTGTCAATAACTCCTGTCAAAACAATATTCCCCCAAGGTTTTATCGTTGACCAGAATCACAGATATCAGAAACAGTGATAGAGGATCGATTCCGATTGGAGCATGGAAGCAAGGCTTGGTATGATTCACTCGATATGCACTACAAATGGTTGTTGCAATATCGACTCAGTCCCTTCTTCTGCCGATGGGGTGAAAATATGCGTGTCCTCACATACACCTGCCCCTGGCCAGGTAAAAAGACTTCTACTTGCAAACCATCTGCACTTAGTTTTTGATCACTGTTGCTAGTCATGCATGCGAATACAGGCAAATGCTGATTGTTTAAAGTTATATGTTTTGTTGTTGTGTTGATGGGTTTTGCAGCGGACCACCCTAAGGCAGATGAATATTATGGGGATATGAGACTAGCAGTCTATGCAGTGCCTTATGCCCCTGTGCTTTCCTCGTAAGTGTTCTTTCCTACTCCTAGCTAGGAAGGCAGGAAGAATGATGCTGTGCGTGCCATCAAGTGTGGTTCTATGAGTTATCAATAGACACTCAAGGGTTTTGCATTAACACCAGCATGTGACTTTTGCAGCTCTGAAACTGCAAAAGAGGTGGTGAGGCGTGAGCTTGAAATTCTGAAAACCAAAGACCACTGGAAGAAAGCATATTTTTATTTGTGGGATGAGGTATAAGGACCTCCCTACCTGGCCGGTTGGCTTGCAGTAGTATTTTGTGCAGTTTATAGTGAGACCAAGAATGATCAAGTACAGAATCTCATGCCAGTTCCTCTTTGTGCAATGTGTAAGCTATTTGTCCTTGAAGATCCAAGTTTATACTCATATTCCCCAGTTTATGCCCATTGTTTGTACCAGCCTGTAGGGTTGGACCAGTATGAGAGCATCCGACACATGGCAGAGGAGATTACAGGCACAGCTCCTGATGCACGAGTACTGACCACCTACTACTGTGGTAAACAAACAAGTCCATACCCTGCTGCAAATCAATGGCTTCTTTGATTGGTGTGCTTGCACTGCATAAAGTTTGGAGGATGGTGCTCATATTGCTCAATCTGTGCTCACACATGTTTCAGGACCCAGTGACTCTTCGGGAGCTCTTGGGAGTTTTGAGGCATTCCTGAAAGTGCCAACCTTTCTACGTCCACATACACAAATTTTCTGTACAAGGTGCAAGGCGGAGACACAATTCCTCACCAGACTTGATTCTAGTTGTACCTTGTGGGTCTTTGGAACTTTCATGAGAGAGTCACTAAGTAGGAAGCAGAATTTGTGTTGTTGTTGCAGTGAGTGGGTTCTTGGAGGCAGGGAGGAGCTTGTAGGAGAAATCACAAAGGAACTTCAGCCAGAAAATCGTGAGGTATGCAACCATACAAGTAGTCTCAGACCCTTTATGTCTAGGCTTTGTCTGTTCATTAAACTCCTGCCATGGAGTTGATTGCTTGTTTTAAATGTTGACAGAGGACAGGCAACATGACATGACACTACTATAGCCATGATATCAATATGCAGGGTGCAAGAATACTCTTTGTCATCAAGGTTACTGCATTGACAACAATAGCCATGTGCAGGAGTGGTGGACATATGTGTGCATGGGGCCTGCAGACCTTCACCCAAACTTGCATCTGGGCATGCGGGGAACACAACACCGTGCAGTTATGTGGCGTGTCTGGAAAGAAGGTGGCACTGGATTTCTCTACTGGGGTGTTAATTGCTATGAAAAAGCAAACTGTCCAGCTGCTGAGGTAATTATTCTCTTGCTTTTTGCTTGTGTTGAATCTTGAATAAGTGATTTTGGCACTTTTTCCAGTGTCGTGTTGACTTTCTCCTCACATTATCTGATCTTGTTTTGTCTGTTTTGACTTTCTTAATTGTGGTGGAGTTGTAGATACGTTTCCGACAGGGATTACCACCTGGGGATGGGGTCCTGTTCTATCCTGGAGAAGTATTCAACCCAGCTAGTACACTACCAGTTGCATCTGTGCGCCTTGAACGGCTACTGAGTGGCATGCAGGTAAGTTTTTCACCTGTTCTTGTGTGTTTAATGAGTTTTTCATATGTGGCTTTTTGGCTTTCTGATGACACCATCTAGACATTGGTTCTGACTTGAAGTTTCTACATCTCTGCATGGTTTATTGGTGCAAAATTGCCAGGATTTTGAGTATCTTCAGCTCTATTCTTCTATGTATGGACGAGCTGCAGCACTGTCATTGTTGGAAAAGACAGGTATGTACTATGGTCCTGAACGATACACACATGAGCATGGGGCTATTGAGGTGATGCGGGGAGAAGTTTACCGCTCTTATCGTTCTCCTACATGACACCTGTCTCTTCTTGTATCATAGTGGGCTTTACTCCCCCTAGTCTAGGGGGCGGAGGGTCCAGGACACTCAGAGTAAGAGTTTCAATACCATTTAAAAAGTTCTTAACAAAGTTTGAGCACTGAATCTTTTCAAATGTATAGTGAATTGAAATTTGGCAATTAGTATAATTCATACAGAGCTTTTAGACTGCCAATCACTAGACTGAACAGATGCAAAAAAGATTCTAGGGAGTAGATGAGAGAACATATCCATTGTCTTATGTGGGTTGTCTGAAGGCTCAAGTAGTAAGCCTCCATGGATGGAATGGGGATGCTGTGTTAGAATGAATCTTTGGTTTCATTTGATTGAAGTCAATAAGAAAGGAAAAAGAGGTGAGTGGGTTGCATGGTAAGCAATGGACATATATTAGGTCACTTTTTAAATGCAATTTTTGATAGCAAGATCTCTATATCTTGGCTTGGGAAGAGCTCATTTCCCAAACTACATACCATGTGAAATGTTCATCCTTACCATCCTCTCTCTAAGGGTTGTGGTGATTGTCAAACTGTTGCAGTAAGAAATATGATGGCTTGAAACCACCCTGAGTTCAATTTTGTGTACTATGTATCATCATCACTCTTGTGAATTAGAGATTATAGACTCATCAATTTCATTGGCAAGTTCTTGTAGGCTTTGTTGAAAGAAACTCAAAACACTATGATAGAGATTTACCTCATAGAAATTACCTTTTGTAGTGATGGGTGTTGAGGGGTGACATGCTTGAGTTATTATCATTTATGAATCAAAAGTTCTACAGATGTGGGCATGTTAGCTGGCCTTGAAACAATTGTTGAAAAAGAAATCTCCTTTGTAAGGCAGCTGCCGGGGTTTTGTGAGACAAGTTTTCTTAAGATTTGGCATATCCTTTACTGTTGTCAACACTTCATTGAAACACTTGTGAAAGAGAACATACTCAAGTTTCTGAAAATGGTTGGCCTTGAAGTAGGAAATGTCTAGTTGCTGCGGGTGGGTCCTTTCAGTAAATGACTAGTTGGCCACTTTGACTGGTTGGCAAGAGGATGAGAGACTAAATCTATGAATACATGCTCAATATATTGGGGGTTGATGGATGTGCACATGAGAATATTGAGAGCATAATGTTCTTATTATGTTGGATTTTTCATCAATTTGATCATAAACCATCTCTTTGTTCATATCATTATGTCTATTATGGGCCTTACTTATGTTAGGTTTGGATTTTTCATATATTTGTAAGTCAATGTTCATTTAACTTGCATCATCAACACAATGTTATGCATTAGGTTTTTAGTTTTTATTTAATAGACTTAAACCTAAAAATTGTTTTAAGGAATTTGAATTTAACATCCCAACACAGTGGTATATTTAGGAAATATATCATTGAAGTTTGTCATTTAACAATTTCCAAAAGATGAGTTAGAAGAAATGAATCATGCATTGGTTTATTTGAAATCTAGAATTGAGCTTTCAAGTTTGTAGTGAAAGGGTTGTTTGAGTCCTTACCTTGGAGCTAACAACATAATTGTAACCATGTGGGTTAAACCTTTTGAATTTATTTTAAACTATCAAATCTAAGTATTCAAATTAGTGTTGCTTGAAACTCTATTTCATGTAATATTACATTATTAAAAACAACAATTATCAATGGTAGGTACATGATTACTCATGTTTTGAACAAATTGCACTTCTTTAAATTTTTGAATCAACATGAAATATTCTAGTGTGAACATATTTTCATTCTTATTGTCAAAAATTTGGATCTTGCATACCTATTTTGGTTGCATTTGCATTCCTCATTATAGGATCCCTTCATAGTTTCTTTGACTTGTTTGTTACATAGAGCCCATGAGAGTTTATATTTGGTCTTGGCTTTATAATTGTCGTTGTCACCATGAAATGATGCATACATGTGCAAAACGAAGTGTTATCATTATTGATCCAAATGATATTCAACAATCTATAACTTTATATTTGTGATTGGTTCATTTTTACATATTAGGAATTGGATAAAAACATGACATATCTATAAATAGTTTTGTGTGATTACAAATTGTAGTGATCACTTGAAAGGTGTAAACTACATGAACAAACTTTTACAAAAAGGAATGTTAGTCTCAACAATAAAATTTTGTGTCTAATTTGAAATCAAGTTATTGAAGTGTCAACATTAATCAAGTAATTGAATGATGATGTAAAAAGAAAAGTAACCAAATTGCCAATTGGATTTATAGCTTATAGTAGAGTAAATTTTCAATTTTGTGCATGACCCACACTTGATTGTCAGGAATCAAAACAAATATATAGATAGTATGTTGCATGAGGTTGAATAATGCAATTTGAACACTAGGATTGTTGGGAGACTTTTGGTTTTGAAAGATTGACTATGATTGGAAATTGTGGTTGGTTTTGGTTCAATATTGTGCATTAGTTGATAAAAAAGTGAAATAGATCAAAATCTAAAGGTAACATGATTATTTGTTCTTTAACATTAAAAATCCTTCCCATTATTCACAAAAATATAATGCAAAGAATAGAAGTAAATAACACTTGAAAAAAAAAGATTATTAATAAAATATTTAAAACAAATCCATTTGAAGTCACTATTTTGTTTTGAAAATACACAAGCAATTGAAGATGATTATTTAATAAACACCTTTTATGCCCACTTTTCAAAAAAATTATACATAAATTTCAAATACATACAAGGCACGTAGGATAAAAATTCAAACGAATTTAATTACCATAATACATGGGTAGCTTTGACATATATTAAATTATTTTTTATTTTGCCAAATGCTTTTGAAAAATCATCAACTCTCTTATAAAAAAAATTTAAAAACACTATAAGAAAATGAGGTGATTTGCAACTAGCCTCACAACTATTTCTTTCAATTACAATAACCATTTGCAACTCATTCACAATTCATTACAACTTAGCATATTTTTACAAGCATCAATGTTATTAAACAAATTGTATGAATTTTAACAGATCCAACTCAATGTATGTGAAATCATATACATATACAACTTGTGCAACTCAATTACAAGTATGTAAAAACAACTATTATGTAACTATAATGCAACTAATTTGTAACTATCATGGTAATGTCATGTTGACATCATTTTTCATCAATCCATCAAAATATGACACATGACATTATGAGGATTTTTTGATGAATTGTTTTTTGAAATATTGATTTCCACCATCCATCATGATTATTCATTTATAAATGGTGTCAGTTTTCCATTTACAATCAAGTTGCAATTATAATACAACTTTTTGATTTTTTGACGTTAAATTTTATTTATTAATTATTCGTATTTTCATGCTCTAGTTGTAGTGTAATTATATATTAGTTGTTTTGGAGCTTTAGTTGCAAGCCGGTGTGGTTCTGGCGAACATGATTTATCATAATGAAATTCAATTGAAAATAATTAAAGTAAAACCTTAGCCTAATATTACAAAACACATTAATTATGTTCCAATTCACCACAAGGATATAAGAAAGTTGTGATAGTTATTGTTCATTTGATAATTATATTCCTTACATGTTCAAAAGTCCAAAATTAAAAATTCATATGTTGAAATTCAAATCTTAAAATAAATTAGTTGACACTTATGTGTTAAAGTTGCCTAGATACTAAGGTATTGAGCAATTGGGTAGAATAAAAAAAAATGAATAACATATTAACAAATGTTTTTCACCAACCAAGTTGGGCAAGTACTAAATTACCTTACAAAGTATTAGTGGTTTCTCTAGGTAAGATAACCTCCTCCATTGCATTATATTTGAGAAATATGAAACATTTTTACATCCAAATTTAGTGTTCAATTTTTGCCCCACCTTCACCCATAAACAATAAACATTGAGCATTACACACATTGAAGAAGTATCTACATGTCCACATTGTGACCCTCCAATCACTATAACCGGGTATCAATCAATGTGTGACCAATGTCCATGCTTTTGGTGTTCAAACATGAGTCAATCACTAGGGTCTACCCATCGATAACAATCAATCCATGTGTGTTCAATGAATGTGATCAGCCAAGTAACAACAACCATTTTGCCTTCTTGCCATTGCTATTAACTCATAACAGATTTGCACAAAATGCTGACACAAATCAATTTTTATAGCAAACTCAAATGCAATATTCATCCATAAATTGGCATACATGTGATTTTGGAGCCGTGCAATGGAAATTTTCTAACTAGATAGTGGTTTGCATCAAAGGTTCTCTCTTCTCTTATTTTGATTCAAATTAGCGATTGCAAGCATGTACGAAAACAATTGCAAGGACACCAACTCCAAATCATGTTGGGGTTCAAATTAAACCACACAGCAAGATTTGTAACCCACACACCAAATATATTTCACAAAATAAAAGTTTATTAAGAATTGAATGATATGACAATCAACTCAACCACTTTCATGTCTAACAACTTATACAAGTGGGATATGAATTGTGATCCCCTGCATTAAGTTTGATGGAGTCCTATAGACAATCCAGAATATTTATTTAAAGGTTGCATGAAATTCATATGAAGGCAACCTTAAACAGAGTATGTAGAGACAAAGTAGTAATGAATATATACGACCTTAATTGATTCAAGGTTTCTAATTGACTGCATTAGCAGCCTCGACTGTGGACTCAATATCCTGGACGGCCTTTTCACCCAATCCGAATGCTTTCTCCAAAACCACTTCACTGATCTTGGAGTTGAATAATGCTACCGCCTGTATTTGCGTACCTGGGTTCTGGCTGTTCAGTGCTGCAATTGCGGTT
>Ga0209208_10005027_pt1 | contig 18538 bp, 16 predicted proteins | sample S1TSphfallax_3_FD_187694 | JGI IMG/M metagenome (GOLD analysis project Ga0209208, IMG submission 187694) | Host-associated microbial communities from peat moss isolated from Minnesota, USA - S1T2_Fd - Sphagnum fallax MG (SPAdes) (version 2) | ecosystem: Host-associated > Plants > Peat moss >... | reverse complement strand
ACTAATGTCTTCTCTTGCAATTGCTTGCATTTAGTGATATCCCAAGATTCAAAATGCTTAATCTTCACATTATTTACAAGCATTCTCAGCAAGAATGTGTGGATATTAATCTGATTGGTATGCCTTGTGTAGACTTCTGTATTTCAGATTCTTCCAAATTTAGTCAATAGTCAGCTTTATACATTTTTAACACTTGCTCTTAAAGTTTTATGTGTTCTTCTCTTCTCTCCCTCTTTCCTGATTTGGTTGTTTTTTTTTTCCCTTCTCTGTGTTCCCCCTTCTTAATTTCCTTCAAATTTCTATAACTTATATGCAATATTGAGCTAACCAGCATTGTGATTGTCTTTCTGTTACTACTGGTATTGTGACTAAAACTAAGTACCTTGGTTTAGGTCTGACATTGACCTCCACCCACTGGTAAGAGCTGATGAAGTTAGTGGGAGTTGCAGCTGGTCACTACCATAGGTGTTGCTGTTAAAGGTGACTGAACATGTGTATGTCTGTCACACCACTCATTAGTTTTTCCCATGTTTTGGAGAGTTGGGGTGTCAATCTTTTCCTATTGATTGGTGTATTTCTGGACCTGTAACATTTATAGCCTTACTATTGTTTCATCTCTCAATTCAATGCAGGTTGACTTAAATGATAAGTATGAAGGAGTTTGATGTTTCTTTCAAAGTGGAATATTAATCTTCTTGCATTGCCCTTTCTTTGTACATTGTATTCTACTCTCATGTTTGTTTGTGGGTGTGTAGAACCCAGGTCTTTTGGAGGTGAAACCCCATAAGCAAACCTATTGTGAAGTAAGCCATGTCAAAAGCAGGAATGATGAACACAGTAGCAGTAGGAATCGCAGTGCAGTCTGACTGGGAGAACCGGCAGTTCTCCAGCTCCCTCTCCCTCAATGTGCGCCGTCTCTTTGAGTTTTTGCTGCAGTTTGGTAAGCCTGTCAAACTTTCATTTTGCAGTAACTGGACTGTTTCCTTAGCCTTCTGTTGTGTTGAACTATTTTTCTTCCAGTTATGTTCCAAAATTCTTTAGGATTGATCTGTCTCTTCTGTCTGTAGATCCTGTGAAGGACATTCTAGGAGCCTTGACCTTGGGTTTGAATTAGCCTGCATGGTAGCAATGCAGTGCAAGAAGCAAAATTCCACCATCTGTGTGAGCCTTGCTACAATGGGTTCGATGGCTCTCATTATGGGGGAACAAAGGTCTTTCCATGATGGGCTTTCTGTACATTGAGTATAGAAGTAGTACAAGGTTTGGGAAGAGAGGTCATCTGCCTTGTGCAACAACATTCATTTGGTGAAATTATAATGAGCAAAGGATGTTTTGTGTTGTGAACAGAGTCTGCAACAAGGAGCAAGCTGGCAGTCTTGAATGAGAAACTCAGTGTCTTGGAGCGGAAGCTAGAGTTCTTGGAAGCTCAATTCAGCACTGCTGTCAATCCCTCCTGAATTCTCCCATCCCTTGTCACTGTTTTATAATTTTTCAACTTATAACACTTGACTTGTGTAGTGGTTCTTGTCAGGTGATGGTTCTTATCATAAAGGGGTATTAGGTCTTGCCAAGAAATGTACCTGTGATCCAGATTTGGTGTGATTTGATTGCCTAATTCAATTGCAATTTGAGCATTTAGAAATGGCTTTTCAACCCCATGGACTTGAATTAACATAGAACATGATATAACACCTTATGTAGGTATTCATAATGTCATATTTCTACTCCAAATCTGCATGGAATGCTTAAAGTATTGGGCAAAGTTCTACAGAAGGTGTTGGGGAAATTTTGTGTAAGTGAGACCCACCTACAAATGCGTTGATGGGTCAATGAGAAGCTGAGCACTATCTTTGTTCTAAAGCCTTTTGAAACACAACTCCCATCTTTGAAAGTTTGAGAGACAATGTTGCAACTAGGGCACCAATCATAAAACTTCAGGTTAGAAAAATATGAAGAAATCTGATCTTTTTGGATTGCAAAAAAATATTAACTATTATTTTTCAATTTACTTAAATGACCAAACAAAAATTGAAACTTTCTTGATCTAAACTGTAAAATTGAAAAACTTGGCACCGTGATAATAAATTCCCTAAGACCAATCTATGCTATAAACTAGAGAACTATTGGTTTGGTGAGAAATAAAACATGGTTTCTTTCAATAAAAAATGGGTTTAATGGTCAAGCCCCCTTTCTTTTGATCGCACAAATGCAAAAGAAATAAAAATTGTTCACATCTTCCTGTTTTTTTTTTTGTGGGGAAAAAAATCACCAATTTTTTATATAAATACTTCATATAAATTTTTGCCACATTTCAACTTGGATTTTAGTTTCAGGCACACTTTTTTAATCAAATTTTTTTTTTCACCATTTAATATAAATTTAAAAATCCCTTTTGGAATGCTTTGCAATTGATGCAACATCAGGATTTTTTTTTCATAAAAAAATTAATAAAAAAAAAAACCACTTCTGCTGCTGCTGGTTGTTAATCAGAACAAGTTTGTTTGAACCTGTGTTGGACTATTTAAAACCCTAAACCTTAACCCTAAACCTTAACCTAATCGTGAGTAATCAATTCCATGGTGGAATGATCTGGGAAGATGACATTCTGCCCAGTTGTATGCCCTTTATAAAAACCTCGCCAAAATTTCGTAACTGGCATCTTTCACTAGGCGGAAAAGTTAATGTACTCAACGGATGAAAAAAAGAGGGGGATAATGGAAAAGTTATTTTTCATCCAATTTAATGTTAGCAAAGGAGCTGAATAGTTACCTACTTGATGATACCGACAATGATCATCCATCTATTTCATTCTATTCATCCATGTGCTCTGTAGCTTAGGGTTTGCTATGCGAGCTTCTTCTCTCTCTCTGTGCGTGTTCTCGAAACGTGTGTTTCCTCTTCCGCTCGTAGTCTTTTATCGATCGATTTCCTTTCTGCAAGTTTCTTCTTCTTCAATCGCCAGTAGCTGTGCAGATTTTTATTTTGCCCCCGCTTCCTTCCTAACAAGCTCCTGAGGAAATCCTTGTTTCAGGAAAAAAAAAAAATTCTTTTCTTTTGGGGGGGGCTGTTTTGTTTTGTTTTTGTTTTTGTGCAGTTGTCGGTTTTTTTTTTTCTTTTGTTCCCTGAAGCTCATGTGGTATGGAGTAAAAGGAAGCAGTGCTTCTTGAAGCTTCGAGAGGAAGCGTCGGCCGAGAGACGACGACTCCAGGGCTTTTCATGTCTCAGCCGCGGATAACTGTCACTATTGGACGTGACGGAAAGCGGGTGTGTATTCTTGTCCTTTTTTTTGCGCTTTTTTTGGTTCTGAATTTTCACCGGTATGAGAAAGACATGAAGCTTTTTTTAGGTTTTCTCTTGATTTTCTTTTCTCTATGTCATCTTCTAATGTATTTATTGATTTATTTATTTATTTATCACGAGAATCAACCTTTGTTTGACTAATCTAGGAGTGTTTTGTTGAAACCCTAGCTCGTGGCTGAGCTTGTTGTTGTGGAACAAGAACAAGAGCAAAATACTGTTTTCTTTTTATTTGAGCAATGCACTACAAAAGATTAGGGCCTGGATGTATGCAGCAATCTCTGTTTCTGGTGTTGCTTTATACAAAGAGCTCTGCCTGTTGGTAGGTGCATGGAAAACAGCCTCATGCCAAAACTATGTTCCCTTTGAGAAAAGAGACTGTGAGCAAAGTGTCCATCAATGTGTGTGTGTGATAGGAGTATGCCCTGTGTCTTTGGTTGCTGTGACCAGCACTTTAGGGAGGGCTAGGGTTTGGTCTTGTGACCAATTGGTGTCTATGTACCATTTTCTCATGGGATATTTGATGGCCTCAGGCAGGATGTGTGGAAGTATTCTGCATATAGGAAGTGTTTAGAATGAACAGGAAACATGAAGGGGAAGTAGGGCAATGCTTGAAAACAGAAACCAGAGCTGCAAAACTGGTTTTGGTTGACTGTTTCTCCGTATTGCAAGTAAAGTTGGTGGAGTTGGTGGACCACAGGTTGGAAGGCGTGTATCAGTGACCACAGATATGTATGCGGATCGGGCAAACGGAGGAAATAACACTAGAAAGCGATCCATAAGGGACAGACTTGGAGGCAATGTTGAGCAACTTGCACCTGTGCGACAGCCAAACACCAAAAGGTTACAATGGTCTTTTCAGCTATGTGTGGAAGTCATGGATGGGTAGTTGTAATGGCTGAGAGGCTCTTTCTTGAGTAAGTTTTGTCTGTTTTTGCAGAATTGCTCATCAGTTGTGTCATGAGCTCTCAGGTTGCGAGAGGATGATGGAAAATGGAAGCATGATCTGTATGAAGACATGGAGGAAGCAAATGTCCAGGGAATCAGTATCCTGCAAAACTCCTTTATCTCCTTACCTCAGATGAAACTGGTTGTGCATACCTGCTGCTAATGCATAACAAGCTGTTTGTCAGTTTCAAGGTGAAAATTGTGTCAGTTTTCCAGTAGGGTTACCTGAGTATTTATAAAGTATAGTTTTTGAATTCTTTGTGGATCTCCTTTGTGTGTCTCACGATTGCAAGACTCCCCATGGGCTAATGGCCCTTCACCTTGTGTAGAAGAGTTGGGTCTTTTGTAGTCTTTAATGCAGTGTACCAGTCAGGTGTATGATGTCTGGTTTTCAGATGGTTGCAAGGAGTTCCTTGACAGAAATTTCAGATGGGCAAATCAGCTCTCAAGATTTGCGATCCAAGCTAGCCCGACCCAACCTAAGAATAGTCAGGCTAAGGAAAGGAGGGTCCAGTGTTGGTGTGATGGACTTGCGAGAAAAGTTGTCAGGTTCTACCTCTCAACGTCCACCAGTTTCTCAAGCCCAAGGTGGTGCAGAGCTCCAAAGGCGGTTAACATCAGTTGTCCGGAATAGCTCCAATGGAGCTCAAACTGCACCTCGAGCACCTGCCCCTCTTTTAAAGCAGACAGCTTCAGTTACCAGGACACCTGCAGCAGTAAGTTTTCTCCTAACTCCTTTCTGTTGAAAATTCTTCTGCAAGAGTTCAACCCTCATAGATTTGGCTCTTGTTTCTTACTGGCCTCATGGAAGAAGTGATGCCCATGTGGTTGATCACAAGGGGGCCCTGCTACAATGAGCTAGCTGCTTTGCAAGCTACTTTTTCCCTACACCAAGAAAAGGACGATGAGCTCTAGCAACTTCTGTCAAGGATCATTGCATTCAAACAATGTTGCATCTAATTTTTTACTCATAGACCCTTTTGATGCCCTTTATTAATACCTGGGACTGTAGATGTACTGGTTTTCATTGAGTACAACATTCCCAGATAGTTTCTTACTTAGCCTCCCAACTTTGGTGCAGCTTAGGCATCAAAGTCAACCTTCCATTTCCACTCTAGTAAATGTCAAGAGTTGAAATTCACCCCTATTTTTTGGCCTGGCAGTGATATACTTTCTGACCTGTTTGTATACAGCCTATAGTGCTATTGAAAATGTGGCATTTTTTTAATAGTCTTGATAGAGGGGGCTGAGCAGGGTAGCGAGCAAACAGTGGCTGGTCTTCTTCACTCATTGGGTCTGGGCAAATACTCCCTCATCTTTCAGGCTGAGGAGGTGAGCACTTAGTTACTCTTGATTGGCAGTCTTTGGCAGTCTGTAGTGTTAGGCATTGTGATAGTATTCTGCCGGTTCAAGATTTAGTTGTGGTGACGCTAAAGGGAAAAATTCTTTGGTGTGTATTGTTTGGCCCATCTGCTGGCATAAGCATATATCACCTACTGCACTATATTCAAGTTAGGAACCAGAAAATTGTTGATCAGGACCACTTGCATGTGTTGGGTGCTTCATTGGCTTCTCTTATTAGTCTGGGTTGGTCTCAAATGCTCTTTTGTATGCCTCCATGCTGCACTCAGGAAGTAGTCTAAGATTGTTTTAATCGGTTAATATACAGGTTGATATGGCTGCACTGCGGCACATGAGTGACAGTGATCTCAAAGAACTTGCCGTGCCTATGGTCAGTATGGTCTTCCTTTCCATGTCCTTATCATAGTGCCCCCCCTTTGTCTTATTAAGGGTCTTTTAGAAGATCTGGATTTAAAACTTGGTCTGCTAGGTCCCTGTATGAAGGGTTTCTATTTTCTGAGTGTTTCCTCAGACTCATTGCTCTGCAGAATGGAAATGTCTGTTTTCCCAGCTTGTAGGGAACCCTGAATGGTGATAGATGGATTTGTTTGTATGGGAACTTTAGATGAGAATGTGTATGGTTTACTGTTTTGTGTACACAATTGCTGGAAATTGTTCATGACTTTGGCACTTCATGCTTTTGCTTGTCAAGAATGTGGACAGTGAGTGCCCTGTCAACAAGAACGGTAACAGCATGGATTGAGAAATCCAGCTGTATGTGAGAAAGAAAGGGACTCTGCAATACTCAAGCAGTGATGATGGTTTTTGTTTTTTCCATTTGACAGGGACCGAGGAAGAAGATCCTGCTAGCGCTTGGACGTATGAAATGAGTACATGGTCATAGAGCAACAAGGTGCCTCGGTGCTAGTACACCACAGATGTAGCTTGCAGAATGGTAGGAGTACAGTAGAAAATTGCACTGCTCTGATGTGTGCAATGACATGTTGTTGACAATAGTTTTTATGCTCCTTCCTGGGTTTGCGGGACCAATCTGTGACAAATGAAGCATTGACACATCCCAATCAGTCCTGGGTTCAGGCCACTCATACAAAAACAAGGCATCAAGATTGGCCTCTCTGCAGCAGTTTTCTTATCCTGTTCATCCATCTCTGATTTCTTCTTGCACACACAGCAGACATCTTATAGCTGATTTAGCTTTATTGGGATGCAGATGAATGCATCCTTGGGGGTTCAGAATGGGTGTAAAGAGCTAGGTGTCAGGGATTGAAGACGCCATTTAAGTAAGAGCGCCATGTTTGCTTTAAGGGACTCTAAACCTTTTTCCAAGTGTTTGAATTGCACCAAAAACATGATCCTCTCTCCACCATCAAAAATGTTATTCTTCTGTTGATGTCTTTATCTAAGCTTGGTATCTTTTCAAATGGTTTTGAGTAGAAGAGCAGATAACTGTTGAGTTGGTAGTTCTGTGATTTTGACAACCATTGAGGAAGAGGTGGATGTGGAAACTCTCATGGCTTGTTTCACTTCCCACTTCCATCATCACAGGATTTTATTTAGAGCAGTGGCTGGATGCTTGGTTGGATTAGATGCTTGGTTAGTTTGGTTGGGAGCAGTGTCATGGTGCTGCAGCAGTCTCTGCAGGTGGGTGGGCCCTACACAGTCTCAATCCACCTTTCCTTTGCAAGACAAAAAGCCATGGTTTTCAAGTGCGGTGTATCTTGGGTCTCTCACATCTATTTTGTGTTTTTGTTGCACTTAGTTTTGCAAAAATGGCAACCTCCACCACCACCACTAGTACTGCTGCTGCTGCTGCACTGTTCTTTTCACAGAAACCAGGATTGATGATGCTCACAGCAATCCAACCACAAGCTAGGTGGAGACCACCACCGCTACCAAGCTCTCAGCGCCTCCATCTTCACCAAATCACTGTCTCATGCAGTGCAGAATCAGCAGCATCCAAAAGCAGTAATCAGAAGAGTGAAAGTAATGAGAGGAATTCTTCTGCCGATGAGGAGGATGCCAATGGTTATAGGAGTAGGCGGCCGCAGCAGCAGCAGGGTAGAGATTCTTCTGGGCAGCGACCAGACACTCGCATACACTGGGGAACCTCAACGGAAGGTTGGATTGGACTTGAGGATTCTGCTCTGCCATCTTCTTCTTCTTCTTCGGCTGCCAGTAGTGGCGGTGGTGATGATGAAGGTGGTGGGAGGAACAGCAGTAGCGGGAGGAGGAGACCAGGCGTGACTGATTCTCTGCGAGGCTTGCTCGCTGCAGCTCCTGACAGCCATTACCAGTATGAAGTTTTCTCATATTTTCAGGGTTTTTTCCTTAGTTCTTTGCACATAAACGGAATTGAGGATTGTGGATTTGTGATCAGATTTCTGGGTTATGGGCGTTGTTTTTCTTCTTGGAAGAATTGAGAAAGTTGTGGGTGTTTTATTTTATTTTTTCTGATTTCTGAAAGAATTGGGTGGGCCTTTTTTTTTTCCTGAGAATATTGTGGTTTTTTTGCCTTAGCTCGCTGAAAGAATTGAGCGGGCCTTCCTGGGGTTCTTGTACAACAATCCCCTTCTTCTTTCCATCAGAGATTTTTGGAAAGAATTGTTGTGCTGCTGGAGCCTGAGCAGAACAATTCTCTTTGTGGCTGGCTGTAATGAGTGCAAAGTGGAGGAGGAGGCATGGGTTGGTTTATTGGTGGGTTAGGGTTTAGGGTTAGACTGCCAAAACTGCAGCAACTTCAATTGTTTCAGTCCTCTTGCAAACAGTATTGAAATCATAAGGAAACAGACATGGCTACCTTCTGTCATAGCTAGCTAGCTAGCTGCTCTCATGTTAATTACCCCATTCTTATTTTCCTTTCCATGCTTGACTGCTTACCCTCCTCATGAGCTTGTTGCAGCTTGAATGACAATTACTACTGACAGTTATTTTTTATTAGCTACTTCTCTTGAGTGCTAGTCAACAGCATGATCATGGAAAGAATCTTCTTCCTGTTGCTTCCAGAAATACAACAGAAACTCAGGAACTTGATTCTGTAGAATGCTTTGTCCAGATTTTGGGCTGATTATTATTATGTACTTTTCTACTACACCCACCATCAGAAGCTGATGAAGTCAATGATTAGTTGTCGCAGCTCATCACTGCTATTCATTTGTGATGATGGTGAGTGATTCCATAAGGTCATGACTACACCCATTGTCATGTTACCTTTGAGTTGCTGTTTGTGAAGATTTGTCTGCAATTTCATGTGTGTATGTGTGTGTTGACTGCTCACAACTACAGCAGATTCCTTCTGGGGCCACCTTGTGCAGGTATCTAGGAGTTTCAGCAGATGCAGAGTTGGAGGAGATAAAGGCTGCATACAGGCGTCTGTCAAAGGAATACCACCCTGATAGCACCTCCCTCCCATTAGAAGTAGCTGCCGAGAAGTTTTTGCGACTGAAGGTGAGTTTTGTGCTACCAAGTATACACAAAGTTCAAGATATCAAAAGCAGTAGATAATAGATCTGATCAAATTGGATGGGGGAGAGGGTTGAAGGAAAGAGGAGTAGAATTTTCTTTCAGTAATGGGAAACTCAAGATCTTGTCTGCTGTTTGGTGGGATGGGTAATGGTTTTAGTTGTTAAGAAATTCTGTAGGTACAGGTGTTGTGTCACACAATCCATGTTCAACTGGTGAAGACATATGCTAACGTCAGTATCTTAGTGGCATTTTTTGATCTGTGCAGAAGGCATATGATGTTCTTAGTAGCGAGGAAGAGAGAAGGTTATATGACTGGCAATTAGCGCAATTGTATTCATCAGTACAGGGTGGGCGTTTTATCTGGCCTTATGAGGCCGACCGCACCCAACGAGGCTATGGTTCCCGGCCACCCCCAACTGTGAGGCGGGAACCTGTAAACGCTGATACACTAGGAGGGCGCAACATGCCTCTCAGTGGCCAAGCACAGACAGCACTCGCCTTTGATGTTTTTGCATTGTTTGTTTCTCTTTTGGCAATCCTATATGCCTCATTTTTTAAACAACCACCTGGTCAATGAATAGGTAAGGGCTTTTCTGTCATTCTTCCCAGACTTACCATCAGAGAGATGATGTGCTTAGTAGTAGAGGAGGTAATATTCCACAGTTGAGCAAAGTCAATGTTCCTAGAGGTTTCCAACCAAACTTTGCAGGTTATTGGTCTCATTAATTTGAGGACAATCAGCACAAACATTAGCAAAAGCCATCTATTGATATGGTTAAGTAGCTCAGATGCATTCTGGTGGTCCAAAGTCCAAAGCCCCTAAGGTTTTCACACAAGAAATGAATGTGCACCACCACCTAGAGAGCCCAACATTGGATGCATATTATTTTGAGGGTTTTGTGGGTAGTTCTTGCTGAATTTCTCGTCCATTCCTTGGAACAAACAAGAGACATCAAATTCACTTTGTTCTCATTTTGTTGGCACTTGTCATGTTGTGTTGTGTGGTGCTGCTCTCCGTGTTATTTGTCAAGAGGATATCATCGCTCTATTCAACCCCACACTCCTTTTTTGTTTGGGTGAGATCCCTTCACAAATCTTCTCCATCTTGAGGTAATGATTTCCAAGGATACGCATTTTTTATAATTTAAATGTATAGAAAATTTACATAATTTTATAAATGTTAGAAAAATCTCGGAGCAGACTCACTACAATATCCCCACATTGTAATTATTTTTTTTATTCCCAAATAGTTTTACCTTAAGATGATGATATGACAATAAATACTTCACTTCCCAATTTTTTTGATAAATCTGTTTTGAAAATGAACTATGCCCCCACAAAAAATGTTAAGATCAACATTTAGTTTTTATGTTCAATTTTGAAAGGAATTCAAACTTGGGAGAATCATAATGAATATGAATTATAGGGGGAAAATTACATTTGCATATTAGGATAGGTTTTTTTTTTTGTTTTGTGATCACACCTTAACCCTCCTAAACCATGGGGTCCCTCCCTCGTTGTGCTTTTGGTATGGTCGCAAAGTCCTCAATGGTGCAAGTGTGTTGCTTTGCTATTTTCAGATCAACAAAGCAAATTTAATGATTTTCACATCTAGAAATTAATAAAAAAAAATTTAAATATTTTTTCATGATTTGGTTTTTGAAAAGTCATGTCTCTTAAAGCATTGAAGAGGTTTGTCTTGGAATTCATGTATATATATATATATATTATTGATTCTTTCATAAAAGTTTGAAGCTAAAACTTTGAAAGTTCACTTTGACCTTAATAATATTGGGTGTAAGGGTCCACTATCAATTTTTTTAAAATGAAATTTCTTCAAAATGTGAAAAATAAAAATAAAATTATTTTAACTATTTCAAAGATACCAAGTGTGTTATATGAAAATAAAATTTCAATTTACAAAATTTCAATCAAATTCTTTTTGGATATTGAATTGGAAAATTGGCAACTACTACACAAACATGAAACTATTCCCTGAACTTGCAAGATGTATAAATCCATATTGTTGTACATAGAATTAGAGCTATATATACCTACGAACTAACACTTGTGTGCATACATATATGCTTCCAAAGGTTAAAGCCAAATTCCAAGGAGGAAGAATATGTATTATGACTTGAAACCTCATTCCCTAGGGTGGCCAAAAGTATTAGGTACCTACAAAAGCTAGGCTTTAATATGGCTAAATTCCATGCAAATTCCTTGTGGAATTTAGCCATATTTTTCAAGAGGCGCTTAATTTTAAGTGTAAGGTAAGACCCCAATGTGGGGGTCATCCCCCATGCTTATGATGATGACATGGTAGTTGAGTCTAGCCAAGCATTTGGGAATATCTCCCAACCATGGGCCTTACATGTCATCATGACTCATGATTCGATGGCCGGCATAATGAACCTAACCATAGGTAGATGATGAGATAGTATGAATGGGGAGGCGTTTACTCTTACAAGAGGCCTCTTACACCTATTTAAATAGGTGTAATAGGCTTCTTGGAGATCTAAAGTGCCTCCGCAAAAATTGTTCACAAATATAAGAAGATTTCTCGAGTGTTTTATGAGTTTAAATGGTATCAATGTATCCAAATTAGCCAAACCATAATACATCGCCACTTTTGGACAGAAAATTGATTACGCTTTGGAACACGCCGTGTAAGAACTCATTACCACGTAATGAAACAGCACCTCATCCTACTTGGCTTGGCATTCGTAGGTGGAATGTGCCGTTCCATTCCATAATTACATGAACCTTACGATTAAAATGTAGAATGATCGTGAAAGTTGCCAGGGGTTCTAAAATTTTCCAACTGGATGACCACAGTTAACCAGCACCCACCATTGCACCATGAAGGATGGATGAATGGATGGTAAGTGGTCAGGAAACAGTTTTCTGTTGGGTTTCCAGTTCCCTAGCTAACCATGGTGGTTACCTCGGTTGCTTTTTTCCAATACCTACCTACCTACTAACAAAAAAATTTGTTTTTTCAAAAAATTAAATTGTCATTTTTTCTTTTTCTTCCCAACAAATTTGGAGCTGTATAAGCCCAGTAAAATTCTACCTACCTACCTACCTATCCCCCACATGGACTTTCATATTGTTATTTGCATACATACAAATCTTGAGGGGAAAAGACAAAAAAAAACATGGAATCCCCTTTTATTATGCAATCCAAGTATCATTCTTCTTGCTCTTCAGTTGTGCCTACCCTATTGCAAGGTTAGGGTTGATAAAACTAGTAATCGTTGTGAACTAATATCAAAACTTTTTTAAAATAAATTTCAAAATCAAACATTGATGTTAACTAAAGTCTCCAAAAATGACAAATGAACTCAATGTTTAGCATGCATCCTTTTTACCTTTTTTTTTTCTCCCTTTTTGTCTATTTTTTCCCCTAATCTTTTCAAAAATGGGGAGAATATACTACCTTTGGAGGTGGGGATTAAATTGCAAACTCCAAAAGAAAACACTCAATGTTAGTTACTAATTAATATCATGTGTGGATATGTTGAAATGTTTTAAAAGTTGGCGGTAACTTCCAATGTTAGAAATTGTGGCATAATGATTCATTGCATTTTGTTAGTGTTAAGGTGAAGTTAGTCGCAAGCCCTAAACACCAAGTGTGATCATACTCTTCAAATCGGTGTTATGGGTGGGATCACTTTTGTTGTCAAACCTTGACCAAGTATATGGATTTTTCGTTTTCAAGTATTTGCTTGAGCTAATCCTAGCAAAATTTACATATTCAATTGTTATGATCAATGCTTATTTAGGCTTTTTTTTTTTAAAGTCAAAAAGGCAATCATCCCTCAAAAGCTTTACCCAAATATGATTATAAACCATAAATTACATATAAATATTTATTCATTCTTCTATTTTTTAGTTACACAATGAAAACCAAGTATATGAATATGGTGATTGTTATCTTTTTTTCTCACTTTTGGCAACTAAAAACCTCACAATTCACCATTTTTTGAATTTTGAATTTTTAGTTTGATTTTTTTGGCAAATTTTCACTAGTAACAAAACATAGGTTATGATATTGAAAATAATTATTTGACAATTATAAAGTGCTAGAATAATTTGAATTTTTCATAATATCAAAGGTTCATTACTTTTACTTTTTTTTATTTAAATCAATGAAAACTTTTTTTATTAAAAATGACATATGTTGTCCCACAATGACATTATCCATCATACTTTTATGGAATATGTGTGACATTCATCCTTCCTTTGAATCCCTTGTATTTTCTAAAAGAGATATTCATGAATTTCCTAGGAATATTTTGTGTCATTCTTCTCCCTTTAAAACAATGATATAAATGTCAAAATAGTTAAATTTTGACCCTTGGGTCAATTTGACAACTCATTTTCTTGTTTCCTAAGATTTTGACATAAAAAAATTATTGGTACCATTTTAACATTATATATAGGGGATGTTGTATTTCAAGAAAACAAATGAAATGTTTTTATTTTGATTGTCAAATATGCTTACATTTATCAACTAATACTTGATCTAGATATCCTAGGTAAGTTTATTGTAAATGTATGTTTTACTTTTATTTCATATTGATATCTTAATTAAATGATCATATCATTTGGGATGATTTGTTTTACCAATGAATTCATCATTGATATTATTCCCAATTACTTATTTTGTGGATAATGTGGTTATTAAACTGTATTAAAATTGTTTCATTATTAGAACATCTCCATTGTAAATTTGTATAGTAGCCCTATAAAAGGCAAGGTGACGAATAGCTTGTTAGGCTTAAGCTAAAAAGCCCTCTTGCAAGTTAAGCATGTCCCACTAGAAGCTATGGAACGCAAAATTGGTAGTTCTTAGTTATGCAAGCTTCATAAGATAGTCCATTGTTAAGGCTTTTTAATCAAGGACCTCAAAGTATCTCATCTCAATAACACTAAAAAAAAATCCCCCTATCCAATAAAAAAACCAAAGAAGAAACACTACAATAGTAGCAAAACTCAACCATTATTTCCATGCAAATGATAAATTCAAAGAAAGAAGATTTGACAACAATAAACACAACAACAAACTATTAGCAATAAAGAATCTATACCATTACAAGATATGGAATACAAAATGTTGATGTTTGGTGTTCATGGCCTTTGTTGCCTCCTTACAGGAATATGCAACTTCGTCCATGTTACCAAACCTTGTAGAATCATGCATAGAATTAATAGCTACCATAAAGCCATCGCCACCTACCCCACATGCTTTCCACAACCATGTCATTTCCTTCCCTTCCATCCTCTCTATCCCCAACCATGACTAGCAACTTCTTCCTTTCTATTCCTACATAACTAAAGCAAGAAACAAATTGCCTCCTTAAGGTGATTTTGAAAAGCATTATTAAAAAAATGGGATGAGAAATGAGGAAGAATGGGTTTCAATGCTCTTGGGAACATCAACAAGAAAATATAAGCGTTTCTTAAAACAACAAAAACAATAATTGTATAGATTTTTCTAAATTTTAAACACATCAAGAAAATTCTTTCGACAAATTCAACATAACAATTTTTAATTCTAGTGAGAATGGTACACTGAAGTTGGTTTGAAGGATTAGTTTTAGGTTCCATTATGGTTGTCCTTTTGGATGAAATTTCAACAATTCCATGTTGAAACCCTTTCACATTTGCCTTTTCATATCATTATCTTTCAATTGTCACATGTGGAAATTGAATGTTTTTGTCTTCCCAAGCAACATCAACACATATTTCAATTCAATTTAGGTCACATCACATCAAATAAAAATATAATCCTTTTAAAATATTTTCTTTAACATTAATATGGTTTCATGACTTTCTTGATGGAATTGATACATAATTATTATTTTTAATGTTTTCAATAGATGAAGTTAAATTTCATGTTATAAATTTAATTGAAGTTGAAATTATTTCATGGAAAATTGATATATGATCATGAAAATTTTATCTCATATTGTAGGATTTTTTTTAAAAATAAATATATATTAGTGATAATGATTCGGAATTGGTTTAGGTATGATAACAATAGGGTCCTATAATATTTTCATCCTACCAAATTTCAACCTACAATTTGTTCAACCCATTCCAAATTAAAGAAGCATGGAAAGGTGTCTTTTTAGATCTATGTTTATTTAAATATGTTTTTAACACCATATTTGCAAGTAGATTTTCAATTTCTCCATTAATTTTCATCCATTTTTTTCAATTGAATTGAATTTTAATCCAATTGTTGAATTGAATTAAATTCAATTCCAATTCAATTCGATATCATGGTAGTGAGCATGTCCATGACCGTTTATAGATTAAAGTTGTACCCATAAATGGAATTTATATAGATGAAGAAATTCAAAAAATACATTTCATGTGATGTTTCATTACCAATTATATTACAAGATTCACAACAACATCAACACAATTGAACTAGAAAGAAAAAAATCATTATATTCCATAATTCATTACCTCTCATGAGTACAACAAAAATATTACATTTAGTTGAATAAAAAGAAAACTTGCCTTTCAACAAAAAAACATTTGCAACAACAACCAATAATTTTTTTGATCTTAAAAACAGTCAAAACAAATGAAAAATTACATTCTTTGAATTTTAAAACTCTTACATCTTGATGAACATACATACATATTAAGCTTAAGGAACAATTAATGAAGCCACAAATTTTCTTGGAATGAACACTTTCAAGTATTAAAACTAATGCATTTAACATACATGTTGTTCCTTTATGGTTTGCAAATACATATATCCAATTTATTTTAGATCCATATGTAATTGCATCATACATGATTGAAATTGACAAATCTATAACATCATATTTGCACTCTATAAAAATAAAATGTATTCAAGATAAAATTGATGCCAATATTACGATCCAAAAATATAGGCATTGGTTTTTTTCAATGTTGAACAAACGTCCTCTCAAACAATATTTATTTAATTCTTTCAATTCCTTTATATCATTCATCATGAACATTCAAATTTTTCAATATCTTCTTATATTGGGAACATGTTGTAGTAAAACCACAATCCTAACTAAATCAACTAGTACCTAATTCTATTGACATAACGTGTTCATTAATTATATAAAAAAAATTTAATCAAAAAAAATCTTATGAATCTTTACCATTAGCAAAATTTGCATCCTATTATAACATAAAAAAATAACAAACTATCAAAATGCTATAAATAAATAATCATCATGTTCGTGAATTATAATAAATATAAAGGTATTAAAAATTGGTCAAAAGAACAATTTAAAAAATATTCACCATTCAAAAATTTAAAGGATTTACAATTGAACACAAATATTACATGGCATTATGCATATTGTCAAGTTTTTAAAAATCAAAATTAGATCCAAATTCGATTATAACATGCAACACACACATACAAATGAAAAGGATGATATTATCAATTTAAAATCAAACTTCTCACATCCATGGAATGTATGGAATGATGATATGGATGATGAAATTGGTGATATGTGTCCTTTAATTCCCTTTACAAATACATTAAATATTGAAAATATTGTTTGAGAATTGATTTCATCATTAAACCATACAATACATTAAATCAAAAATAATAATTGGAAATGATGGTTTCACAACATCATCAAATTTTATGAAAATAAATGAATCCAAATATTGTATTTTTTTTTAAACAATTAATGAAGAACAAATATTAATATTGATAATGTCATGCATGAAAATATATATATTTTAGTATTCCAATACATCTATTTTTTATAGGAGGTGTTGGATCTAGTAAATAAATAAATTTTAAATTAATAATTCAAGGATTGTTACAATTATATAATAAAGACCTATCATCATACTTAACAAAGATAAAAAGCTATATTCATAGAATTTAGATGTAAAATTGCATTTAATATTGATAATTAACAATTCATTCAATTTTAAACATACCTATTGAACAAACATTAACAAACATATCAAATTTATCATCATATTCTTTAAATAGACTCACATGTTGATATGAACAATTACAACTAATTGTTATAAATGAAATATCTTTTGTAAGTGCTAGAATGTTTAATGTTATAAATCATTGATTAAGACTAATAAAACATATTCAAAACCATTTTTTTGGTGGTCTAGATGTCATCATGTCAAGTAATTTTTACCAAGCATTTTTGTAAAATATTTTTTGGATTTTTTAATCCCTTTGTGATAATTTTAATGCATTAACACCATAATTTTGGGGGGAAAATGTTAAATGTTATGAATTGATAATAATTATGCAAAAAACTAATACACAATTCATTTTTAAAAAATAAAATTGTATTTGCATGAAAATTTTAGAAAACATTCAATATTTTAATCCAAATTCTTGTTTACAAATACCAAATGCACAATACCACAACTATTTTATACAAATATCTTAGTGCACAAAAGCATAATTAATTAACAAAACACTTGGCCCAACATTCAATTTTGAGGCCATAAACATTCACCGCCATTCATGCTTAACATCATATAAACTTCTAAATGATTCAGGCAAAATTGCAACTTTGCATATTACAATTCATATCAAACAAAATATTTTAGTTACATTATGTGTTAGAAATTATGCAACATCCAATGACCTTGTTAATGGAGCTAATGGTATATTCAAAACATCAACATCATATCATAATAAAACCATAATTTGAATTTTTTCCCAAATCCAAAAATAGGAATGTTAACTAAAGAAAAGTTTATTCACCTTTATACAAACAATATTCAAGTAGATTGGACACCAATTGAATCGATTATCAAAAACATAAGAATTGAAAAAATTCAATTTTATATCATAACAAAAATTTAATTTTCAATTCAATTAACAACATCAAAAAACATTAATCAATCACAAGGATTATTGCTAGATGAATTAGCTTTTGATCGTACTAATGTTAAAAAACATGGACTATCATACACAACATGGTTCAATTTGCATTCAAACAAAAATAAATAAATTTTATTAACTCCATTACAACATCACATCTTTCACATTGATCAATGCACAAGTGAAAAAATAAAAAGATTATAAACATTTGCAAATTGGACACCTTTTGTTCCTTGATTGAAAGACTTTTGTCACTCAATGTTACTATACAAGCCTTCAATACAAATTCTTTACAACAACATTATCAAGATATAAATCATGACCACAACCTATAAGTATCACGTGTTTTACATATTTTGGAAACAAAAATACAATTGTCAAATGACATACAAAAATTCATAAATACATCAAAATATTCCTATATCTCAATTTATATTGGGCACGGTTTGATAATGATGTATAACACACAAATGCTCTTACATTCTTAAAACACAACGACATGGATTTGAATATATAATAACTACAGTTGCCATTAAAAAATGATGAACAATACATATCATATGTGTTCATAAAAGTCATTTCCATTTG
>Ga0209208_10005026_pt1 | contig 18548 bp, 14 predicted proteins | sample S1TSphfallax_3_FD_187694 | JGI IMG/M metagenome (GOLD analysis project Ga0209208, IMG submission 187694) | Host-associated microbial communities from peat moss isolated from Minnesota, USA - S1T2_Fd - Sphagnum fallax MG (SPAdes) (version 2) | ecosystem: Host-associated > Plants > Peat moss >... | reverse complement strand
TGAAAAAACCAAATAAAGAGTAAAAAATAAGAAAAACCCTACTTGAAAAAAAATGAGGTGTGTCTTCTTTCTCCAAACTTCAAACTTGCATCCAAATAAAAATATATATAAAACAATAATAAAAATAAAAAATACATAAAAATAAAAATAAAAAAGTTAAAAGTTTTTAAAACATGAACCAAGGTGGCCGAAGGTCACGGGCACCCACTAGTATATTAAAGTTACAATGTCTGTCTGTCCGTCCGTCCAGGTCCTGAAACCCATACCTTTTCGTTTCAGGTCTCAAGAAATGAGGGGTCTGTCTGTTTAGGGACATGGGGCAGGGGCAGGGCAGGGTGGCCAGGGCAGGGCAGGGGCAGTCTGTCTGATAAACAGGGGCAAGGGCCTGTGCTCTTTTCAATTGCATATGATTCTGGCACTGAAAACATCATAAGGTACCCAATTATGTGGCAGAATCTTTCCCCAAGTGCCAATTACATCAGATAATGACCATTAGTCAGATCTAGTTCATGTTTAGGTTCAGCAAGGATGCTTCTCGGAGCAAAATAAGAACTGGATTTTGAGTTCCAATTGTCGTGCCGTGCCTTGCAGGCACAGGTTACCACTAGTACCTTTAACATCAATTACCACACCATGATAAGTTTTTAAAATTATTTGAAGGCTAAATAAACATAAGCATATGAACAAGATCTGAAATATGCAAAGTGCATACTGCAAAAATATTAGATGAAGATTGTGAAAATAGATCATGGACACATTGTGAACAACATCAAGTTGTAATGTCATATTCCAAACTTGTGTTGTAATCATATTGAAAACAATGTGTTTCATCACCCATGTTTCTAAATATTTGGGCTCTGCGTTACTTTGCACTACCAGTGACGATGATTAAATTATTTTTTGTGGGTATAAAAAATTTTTTGTAATTATTTTTTTCTTTTCAAAAAATAAATTGTATCAATTTCAGTATATGTCATTTTGTTTCATTAAAAAAAATTTACATTCTTGATTTGGTAGGCAAAATGTTAACAAGAGTTTGATTTATTGAATAAGTTCACAACAAGATACAAATAGACCAAAAAAAAACATTGAAAGAATGTAAAAATATAATAAAATATAAATAAACAAAAACATTGAAAGGATGTAAAAAAATAATAAAATATAAATAAACAAAAACATTGAAAGGATGCAAGAACAAACAACAACAAAATAATTTTGAATTGAAATTTGATTTATAACAAATTATAATCTGGAATGACTCTAAAATTGTCACAGTGACAATCACCAAAATCTTACATAAACCAGTTCCAATGAAACAGACCGTAAAAGCTTTCACTGACGTATTTTTCAAGTAACTTTTAATCTAATTTGGCAATTGTCTATTTTGGATGAAAATACAAACATGATGACTGAATATTTTGATCTCTTTAATCACAAAATGCATAAATTATTGTAGAATCATCTTATGAAAATTATGACCAAGTCATATTTATTTCATGAAAATTATTGCATATCTTTAGTGAATCCTAATGGTGAAGAGCCCCCAAAAAACAAATATCTATGAATTTTTTAATTTACATTCCAATATTCTAAAAACACTGTTTGGTGGGTGAAAATGATAGATCAAACATTCGATTTGTATGAAGCATCAGATTCTAACCGAATTCATGTCTATTTTACAGTTTTACATTCATGAAACAAGTTTAAGAGTAGCTAAGCAAGGTATATACTCCTATGACTTCTCAATATTTTGAAGTAATTTTGTAATTATCCAAAAAAATTCAACTCCAGAACCATGGTATACAATACAACAAAACTAAGAGGAAAATGTAACCACGTTGCATTATAAAAATGACAAATAGCTCTTAATTGCAAGTTAACAATATTATTACAAAACTATATTCCATTTCAGACTAGTAACCAGTGTTTCTTTTTTTTTTTTAAATTTGTGAAGCAGGTGGGTTGGCACTCATTTTACAAATTTGGCTACAGATAAGAGAGGAAAGTAGAAAAGTTCAGGAATCATGCTATATTTTTGCAACATGCTAGAACCTATTGTCTAAATATGGCAATCTCAATTTTTTTTCCCCTCATAATGTGGCAACTTTGGGCCATTTTTTTCCAAGAAAAGGCTTTGTACTTATTGCACTGGCTTTTTTTCTGTCACCAGAATGCAAAAATTCACCAAAAACAGAAACACTGCAAGTAACACACCTCATTGAATTGGGAAAAGGCTACACTTGAATGATCCCAAATGCCACACTTGAAGGAAAATACCATCATCTGTGAAAAGAACCATGACCATTCATGAATGATGACATATGAAAAATGATATCCTTCAAGATGGATCCACAGTTCCATCTTGCAACGTTACCAACGATCAGAAATCACTAACAGCTGAAAATGAAACCTGGACCATCAGGTTAAAATATGATCTACAACTCGCAAACATAAAAGATAACTGCACTCCATGACAAGTCCCAAATGTCACCAGCTTAACGATTAACCACATTGTAAACACTACAACTAGTGAGCTATTTCTTCCAATTCTCTCATTGCCCCTACCTACATAAAAAGCTGGCATTAGAATTGGTTATACTGGACTAAAGGACTGCCAATTGATTATCTACAGTTCAGAACCTTTTGTGTAGCATATAATTGTATCAATGTTGACTACATTCTTGTCAATTTCTGCTCTGCTTAAAATTTCCAATTCACTGGCAATGCACATCTTGTCAACAGGGTTCAGCATTTGTAACCTGAATTTTCAGGCTAGAAGCTCACAAGTACAATGCAGTTTGTGAAATCTACATACCTCCATTTGTTGTTTTTAAGACAATAACTGTGTAATCCTTCTCTCTTCTCAAATCTCCTTGAACCTCCCAAAGACTTGCACAAAACTAGTAACAACTTTGACAATTTTGTCAGTCTATTGTAGTGTTGAATTGAAAGCCTGCAAGACATTACACTTTTCTTGGTCTTGTGTAGTTCTGTTAAGTTCCTGGAGTTTTAGTTGTTTGACACTGAGACAGCAAGCTGTTTGTAACATAGACCATAAATCACCAGATTATCCGGACAATGACATACTTAGGACCTTCTCATCAGAAGAAATAATTCTTCAACACAGAGAAAATGAGAGTTTTCACCTGAAGAGAAAAAAAAGCTTTGGTGAACTAGATACCAGTCTTTACAGGGAAACAGATCATAACCCCAGATGCTTCTTAAATGGTGCCTATGTACATTGCTGCACTCAGATGATGCTGTACATTGTTGCATAAGCAATTCAAGGGAAGAGATGGAGCAACTCAACTGCCTTGCTGACAGGTTCACAAAATTGAATGTTGCATTTGTCAGCAGTCAGTTACTTTCATGCTGTGCAAGCACTAAAACTGCTGAGTAATTTTACCCCGCCCTCCACTAACCTTGCAGGAATTTAAGTGTCTCTTGGATGTGCTTCTCAGGCTGAAATTGGTTGTTGTAGATCAATTGCACCACCCCTTGTCTATCTGTCACGTAGGTTTGACGACCTGCCAGTGCTCCAAAGAAATCAGGAGGCACACCAAACTCTTTGCGCAGAGTGTTTCCCTCATCGCTCAACAACGTGTATGGCAGTCTGTATTTGGCCTTGAATTTCTGGTGAAAATGTGTGGCACAGGTATGAGAAAAGACACCAATCACACCTGTACCACTATTTCTGTTCAAGGAGGAGCCAAGAAAAGCCTCAAGTGAGCTCAAGTTCTACACTGGTTCTTCTAACCAAACTAACCAAAATATGCACATAAATTTGATGAACGTGTATGCTCAAATGGCGGTGAGGAGTTGCATCAAGTACCTTATGAGATTCAGGACTATCGCCACTGACACCAACAACTTCAGCACCAGCTTTCTTGAACTGCTCATAAGAGTCACGGAAAGAACAGGCCTGCATTTGTTGTTTGGTTCCACAGGAGGCAGCCACAGTTGCATGTAAGCAATCACATCTAGCAGTTGGAATGAAAACTGAATTTTACAAGAAAACGGAGGAAGTGAACTGAGAGATGTCCACGAAAATGAATATGCAGCAGCACCTCACAAGTTCTTGGAAGTATAATAAGACACCACACTTGAGGATGTGTGCATTACATGTAAGAGAGATGTATTATAAGCTGCTGTTCATGAGCACTGCGAGCCCAGGAAAACGAAGGACTTTGGACAGGGTTAGATACTGCACCTGTTTTGTACAACCCTGGCTCTCGTCTGCAGGGTAAAAGTAGAGAACCAAAGGCCTGCCCTTAAACTTCGACAGGCTCACTTTGCGGCCATCCTGATCCTTCAAAGTTGCAGGAGGGATTCTGTCGCCCTTAGCTAACTGCACTCAACCGACAATCCATTCTTCGAGTTAGGCCAGACTGTAATGGTGAAGAACGACTCCCTTCCTCCCAAAAAGTCAGAACTGAACAGCGCACTGACAAGATCGATACAGATTCCTTTTAAGCTTCGCTCGATTTCTTTGTGGACTGGATCCGTGTCACGGTAACGTCAGGAGACTAGCCTTACAGATACCACTACTGCATGTTGAACATAAACTTTGAATGGACAGCACAATCAGAATATAGACAATGGAATGTTCAACACAAGCCGAAATGATTACAAAGCAATCACACGAAGCCCGACTGTATTAACTCCGTCCTCTAAGATTTGTGTGCTGAAGAATAAATACGACAGAGTAGGTAAGGCCTTCTATCTTTCCATACGAATTCCACCGTGATAAAGGATGAGAATGCAATGACCAAACCAAATGCAGGCGACGTGGAACACTGATCCGTAACATTAGAGTGCCATCAAGGAAAGCACTTTCAATTAGATCCAAAAATCATCACAAACAGCTGTAGTAGGCATTTCACCTCCAATATGCCTTCCAAGCTGAAACTCTCCGGTAAAAAAATCGAGTCAATCACCACAAATCGAAGCTTAATCGACAAACAGTGGACCACAAGAGAACCAGATCACAGCGCCGACGTCGATCGACATAATAAGCTTTTGTCAAGTCCAAGAAGCATACCTTACAGACAGCGACACGTCCACGAGCTGAAGAATCGTCCAGAACGCTGGAGCAGCACAGCCGCCGAGAAGGAGCAGCTACTAACTTGACAGCAAAAATCTCAGAGCTGGAAAAACGTCCCAGTTGACTAGAGACGGTGGAAGAGGAACCTGCGACATTGCGGTAAGCTATGATTGCAGATGCAGCAGGTGAAATGGCGGCACCAGCGGGCATAGCTAGCGATAAGGAAAAAGAGGGCGCCATAGCTACTGTACTTAAGTCTTGCACTAGCAAAGAACAAGAAACAAGAAGCAAATAAACTGTACACGCATGTCTAGACAGTGTGCATATCACTAACTTATCTGTATGCGTATGCCGTAGGTGCATGTGCGATGTTCCTTGTTTCTTCGCCCTGTGCGTCTGTCTGTACCTTCCCGCTGTCGCATCACTTTGCAGGCCCACCATTGATGACAGCCAGAGAACCTTAGCTCGGGGGGTTTCAGCCAGCCATTGCCAAGTGCCTTTCCCACTTCACCAGCACTTGGAAGGTTGCAGTCCACACTTTTGGTTCCCGGACAGGAAAAAATATGATGAAACCCTGCCAACCATAAGTAACCAAAGCACCCAAAAAAGGGGGAAAACAAGGAACAAAATGGAAGGACCCATGTTCAAGAAGACAAATGAAGCCCCTAAGAGGGGGGAATCACAAGGGGAACATCAAGTTCCCGAACCTCTTCTTGTTCCAAGAAACATATCAAATAAGGAAAGGGGAGGACTTCTTGGAAGGATGTTTAGCTGAGGGAAAGCATGAATAGGAGGACACTTTGGATTGTCACACTTGTAAGTTTTTTGCATTACATATAAATGTAAAATATATTATTTATTTTTTAATTATTCGTATTGTTATAGATTTTAATGGGAATCATCATCAAAATTTTGAATCAAATCTAAAAAGATAATGGATTTATAATTTTTTTTAAATGAAATATTATGTTTGTCGTGATTCTAGCCTTGGGCTCATGACCAAAATAAGGGCGTGCGAAGGTGCACGCCAAGAGTGAAGCCTAAAAGTCACATTTCATGCTTTCAAAAATGTGGGAAAGTGTGAGGGAATGAACCTACACATTCCCAAATGAGTTCTCACTTTAAAAGTTGGAATTTTTATGGATTTTCAAATTTTTAGAAAACAATTACAAGAGTTAAAACTCATTGAATTGAAAAGTTATTTATATCATTGAAAAGCTCTTAAAACATAGATGCTCAAAATGAGCTTGCATAACCCATTTGGGTTCCTAAAACACAAATTATGGTCAAAAGAAAGGTTAGGAATCAAATTATCAATTTGATTTCTAACCACTAAAAGTTGGGAATTGCCCTGATTTTTTTATGTGTAAGGGGCGTGCCACATATTGTTGGAAAGCTCTCGATGAGGGTTACAACTTTGTTTTAAACCTCATCGCAATTGGAGGTTTGCCACAAAGTTAATGGGCATTCAAAGTTGCAAGAGTCCCAATTTTAAAAATTTCAGGACAAAATGACATTTGGGTGCTGGCCCCATGGTTTGGTGGTTTCCCTCAAGTCTAAGTCGTGGGGAGTCTTGTGAGTTCGTGTTTGCTTATCGCTCATCCACGCACCAAAGTGTTCCAACTACACACTAACCAACTTGTTATTTGGTTTGTGCAGGTTCGTGTGAACAATTGATTTGTTTATCAATCTTCCTAGTCGCCACCCCAGAGCTCTAATATGCCTTTTTGCCCCCAAAGTGCTACGAGCCAGGGAACGTGCCCCAACTCCTTCTCCTTCCATTGTCTTCACCTTTGGACTCACAATTAAATCCACCAAAGAGCTTGGGGGTGTGTTAATGTTTGTCACAAAAAAAAAAAATGAAAAATGTGGATTCAAAAAAAATGTCAAAATTAAAATTTAAAAAAAAATCAAATGAATAATTTATTACTGAAATGCATTGAAACTTTTCTAACATATATATTTTTAATTTTTTAAAGTTCTAAATGACATGATTATTATAAATTTATATTTTTGAAAGTCCATTTCACATTAACAATTTTTATTTTTTACATGAATTTTTTTATCAATCACATGTTTAAGGATATTCATAGGTTGATTTATTAATATTTATGAAAAAAAACATAAAGGATAATTATGGGATTTATGGTTTGATAATTTTCTTTCACAAATTTTGTCACAATTTTGTTATTTATTGATCAAAATTGATTTTTTAATTGTCAAAAATTGTGTCAAGAATACTTCCAATCAAGTCCTAAATAATTTTGCATTAAGTTAGGTTAATGTGGTTAATTGTGTTTTAACTTGAAATTGGTTCAAATTTGAACAAAGTTCAAATTATTTCATGTTTGGGATATAAACTTAAATTGTGTTGTAACCAAAAGAAAAGGCTAGAATTAAAACTTATATGATTGAAAAAAAAAAATTCAAGCCCACATAGAAACAAAAGTTTATTTCATTTGACTAACCTACACCCACATTTCTAAATTCCCAACAAGAAGTAAATTAAAAACTACAAGCTCGGGGAATCAAATTCCTTCCGATTTTCTCTCAATGAGCCCATTGGTTTGTGTGTGACAATAACTAAAACCCTCCCAAATGAAACCCCAGTCCCTTGCACAAAAAAATCACCCAAAAGAACATTTTGCAAAACCCCATGTCATGTTGAACTAAACAAGTCAAATTTTGGAACCTAGAATTTTGTTCCCAAATCTCAATCCCCACAAATCCCTCAAAGATCCCACATTGGTAGGTTTTCTATGTTCAACACAAATGGAAATCCCACCCAAATTACAAAAAGCACAAATCCCCACAAATGTTATTTGACCATTCAAAACCCTTGGTATTTTCATCATCTTCCTCAATTGACCTCTAACCTCAACAATCTAAGAAGAGATCCCATTGTGCAATGCCCTAGCAACATGTGCAGTGGAAATCATACTTCAAACCAAAGCCAACGAAACCCTTTCTTTGGGCATTCCTCCCATAGAAACAACATTAAACATTTTCTAAAAAGACTCCCTATTTCCAACCCATACAATTTATTTTTTAGAAACAAAAAAAGAAGAAATGCCTTCCCTAAAATGCAAACCCAATTGAAGAATTCATTTGCTCGACCTTTTCACCATTTGCACCCTTATCCACAAAAATGTTTTCATCAATTACAACAAAACAAAAATAGTCATGCAAATCCATCCTAGCAAATGAACTTTCATTCTTCATCACAATTCAATCTCCAACAAAGCAACAACAATCAAGCCATCACAACGATCACCTACAAAATGTAAACACATAAAACAAAGCTCTATCTATTTTAGAGTGCAAACAAGGCGACAACCTTAATTTTCACCTATTCATGACATTGTGATCTTTATAACTGCACTTTTGTTGTCATCCCCAACTATTTTTTCATCCATCATCACTTTAATTCATAATGTTTTCTCAAATCATTTTTGGAGGTTTCAAAACACAAAAGGTTCTTTTTTTAAGTTCTTGGTATTTATGAAAGGGTTTGTTTTACACATGATGGGTGTGTGGTTTTCCCTTTCATGTTTTGGGCTTAGATTCTTGTTTGTTTGTAAATCAATCTTATTTTGAATCATCAAAAGTTTGATCTAATTGTTTATGTTGCGTCTTGGTTCATTTTTATTAAGCATTGATTTTATGTAGTAGTTTGAACTAGTTTATGTGGGACAAGTGCCATAGAGGGAAAAGGGTGCCATAACTTCTTCCAAACCCATTGTTATCAATGACACACTAGATCAATTTGCTTGGAAAATAAATAAATAATAATAAATATTTTTTTCTTAAAAACAACCATGGGGTAAATGTTAGCATGATAATAGTAAATATAGTTAAGACATATTGAAAATAATGGCATTTTAAACCATAGGCATCAAATGAAATTTATATTATATTACTCAACAAATGTTATATCATTTAAAATTAAATTACGTTTCATGAAACTCTACTTGATTAAATTTGGGGGGGGGGATCATTGATAAAAACTTAATGATAAAATTAAACATTCATCCATAATTTTGATGGAAATTTTATATATTATAAACATATAAATTCATAATAAAAAATTCATCCATACATTAGATGAATGAAAAATCATTCATTCATAATGAAAATGAATGCTGACATTCATCCTCATGTTTGCTTATAGATTAATTTATATAACACTCATTTTGTGGTTAAATTCTTGAGTTTTACTTGGATGTGCATAAGAGAAAAAATATTTTACCATCCCAAGATCGAATTCTAGGCTCTAGGTTCATGTAACAACTTGCCTCCATCACATGCTAATTTTAAAATTGCAAAAGGAGATGAAAAAGGGCACAAGGAATTGTGGCGACAATAGCAAAAATATCAACCTCCTTTGCCATCACCAAGAACTCTGAACTCCTCCTTAAACCTTCAAGGTTTGGGTTCAACTAGATATTCAAGAGCTCCAACATAGGCTTATGATAATGGGGGCTAGGAGTCTAATTTAAACATTACTTGAACCTAGTTTTTTTTAAAACAAAATTATCACTTTTTTGAACTTAGAGTGTAGGTGGAGGACCAATCCAAACTCACAACACATGTTTTTTATGTTATTTTATTTCTATTTATTAAAAAATTGGATTTTTCAAATTATGATTTTCATCTTTCATTTTTTCATTTCATCTTAGTTAGTTGGTGAACAAGGTCTAATGGCCGGACAAACAAATGATAAATATGACCAAACAGTAAAAGAAAATTTAATTATTTTCAAATTCCATTTTGGAACTAATTAGGAATCTCTTCATAAATTCATATCTAATGCATATGGGGTTGGATTTATATGTTGTATATGCCATTGGAGTTTTGGAAAGGAGGCCTATGGGCTTTTGTAGCTCATTTGGAGATGAAATTTTTGGGAGTGTTGTGGTAGGTGTAAGAATTGATGCACTCATAGAACCAATTTTCATTAAATTTTCAGCATTTCAATGCTTGTGTTAGTAAACATCCATTCTTGTAACTGACAAGTGGCGGAATGCCACGCCAGTAATGAATGGGGAAGCCATGCTATCAACTTTTGAATTTTTGCATAATTTTTTAATGGTAATTTCAAAAATGGGAACTCATGTTATATGAAAAATTCCTTTCCAACTTTTTGTTGTTTAGGGTTGCACAATTATTTGTGGGAATGTTGGCCTTGGTTGGGCTTGTTATTTTGTGACAAGTTCTTGGGACATGAGTTTTAGGTGCCACATGGATAGTTTGTCATTCTATGACATAATCTTAAAACACAAGTCACCATGTTGGAGGTTTACAAATCAAAATCCAACTTATGCATTTTCCACTGAACAAAGTTGAAGGTTAGTGAGAAAGGGTTAGGTTGTAACTCACCAAAATGTTTCATTGATTATTTGTGATGCTGAAATGTGAATTGATGGCCAATAAACCACAATTGTTATGTTCACAATGAGCCCTATGTTTATTTGGCCAGTAGGGTGAGGCAAAATTTTCTAAAGAGCAACAAAATGGGCACAATGGCCTTTACCTAGCACTTTTCATAACATAATGGTTTTTATGATTTGCACAATGAGCATGTGGATTTTGAACAATGATTAGGGAAGCTAGACCAAAGAAGAAGACATGTCCATTGTGCCTTGTGAAGGGACTAAAAAGAGGCAGAAAAGGCCATATGAAAATGGATATGTTTAACATAAAAGCCAAATCTATTTTTACTAGATATTGAATTTCCAGCAACAGATAGATGAATACCCACGGTTACAAGTCAATGTTTTAAATCCAACTGTAGCCATGGAGCAGAATCGTGTGTGAGGTGTAGCATGTACATTGGCTACAGACAGAAAGCATGTAATGTGTTTGCTTTGCTTTGTTAGGGAGAAACTACAGGCTGGTGTAGTTTTTCATTTGGTCCCACATTTTGAAGAATGTTTACAGGTAGTACTGTGAAGTCCGAGTTCATAGTCATGGAACATCTCCTAGTTAACTGTTGAAGGTTTGAACTTGCTATAAAGTGCAGAACTATTGTGCCATGTGCTGTTATTCAACATCCCATTATGTCTGTTCCATTAAGGTCTCAAATGTGCAAAGTACCTACTCTTTTGATAAGCTTGAAAATGAATCCAAAAGCATGTGATACTGGGGGCTTACTTGCCAACATGGGTTGACACAGAAAAAATGGAAGTTACAAGTAGAACTTACACTAGCAAAAGAGGCATAATTCAAAGCAAGAATACCACAAAATAACAAATGGAGAAACAAACTCCTGGAGATGCCAATAGCCTTTAAAATGAACAGCATACATGGGGCAGATAAATTTCCCACCCCACATTTTGAGCTTCTGGTGGAGCATCACAATGTGAATGTCAGTATCACTAAGCAATTTTTCTGATATCCTTGTCACAGAGGCCTAGATCATACCTCTGAAAGAGCCAAACAAACGAATATCTCTGCTGCTAAACAAATGTCAATATAACCATGTAGAGAAACTCCACAAAACACCAAAGGTAAAACATTCCAATGTTGTCCTTTCTCACAAAACCAAAACAAACACAAGGACAAATGCAGTCATAAGCTTGTGATTTTCGAGTGTCAAACCATCACCTTCATCATAATGTGCAGATATTAGCTCCCAACATTGGGCAAAGATGACCTGCTTCAGAAACAAACAGTTATACAGAAATTCATTCTAAATCTCTACACTGTTTTCTTGAAGCAACAGAAGACTAAGACAAAATGTCGATGCTAAATGAAGTCCTAAAGCACTACTTGATTTTAGAAGCAGTGGCTTTGGTTTGATTCCAAACCACCCTTGTAAAATGACAGGGGAGAATATCGAGCCCCTCCAATAACTGAAGCTTGCCTAGTGTGGAAATAGCCTGAGTTGGCACTCTGATTTCATTCTCACAAATTGCATAATGATTTAACAGCTTCGACAGGTTGAGACTTGAGAACTCGTCTCATCTGTGTATGGCAGCGCTGGAAAATCCCATCATATAATAAATCAAAATGTACACCTGCTCTGTCGCGGTTTACGATGAAGTAGATATGATCAGCTTGTAGCGTTGTATAATACCTGAAGATGATGGGAATCTCATGTCAGAACCCAATCTGGAAGCAAAACTTGCACAAAAAAGTTTGAGCCGGACACCCTTTCAAGAATTGGATATTTGCTCATACCAGATGCCAGGTTGCAGAACTTCATCATTTGTGGATTCTGTGCCTATTTCACAGTGCGGATGTTCAATAGGAATCCGAGGGTACAGCTGTGATACCGTGTTCAGTGCACCATCATTATCTTGCCAATCTTCATCTCTGCAGAAAACCATGTACCCATTTAGTCAAAACCTGCCATTGCCAACTTATCTACTAAATCTCTGGCCAAATGTCAATTCCCTGCAAATCAAAAGCATATGAACACTTAGGAAACAAAAGCCTACCTGTACACATCATAAGGAGGAGGTAGATGTGAAGGGTGCCGCCAGAGACAGATTTGCAGTGCACGAAGAAAGAGCAATGGATGTGTGCCAAGAAAACTTTTGGGCAATATCTGAGAAAAAACTTTCCTTGTATGTTTTGTTGCATAGCTGTAAAGCAAGACATGCAACACAAAATGTTGAGGTAGCCTTGAAATGGCAAATACTCAATGCAAAATCTGCCACTCCCTTCCGACATTCAAAAATGCAACAGTCCATATGCAAGGACATTCAGGGTTTAGAACCCTTTGAAAAATTTGAACAATGTACCTGAAATAGTAGGTGTTGGGATAGGTCTGCAGTTTTTTGTTCACCTCCACAGCATGTTGGATACTTAAATCTGGAATTACCCAATTTCTGGCAGCAAATGGGCCTGAGCGGCCAAGCATTGTATCTCTTAGACCTGACATCCCAGCCTTATGCCAGGACAGGTTGTAGTGATCAAATCCAAAGGCATAGTATTTCTTTAGTGCTGGAATATCAAGCCACTCATAAAAAAGTACACCAATTCGCAGAAACTGTAGTAGACTAATTGTTTTCATAGTCTGACCATCTTCTGGGCTGCATTCATATAACAAACTTGATGTCATTATCAGCAATCGCATGTGATAATTCTTATTCAAGTTAATACAGACAAACAATCACATCTGAAAATGACCTTATGGTTATGGAAACTTTTACATAAAGGGTACAACACAAATTGTATGGAAAAAGACAAAAAAAAAATTCACTAAAAAAAGACAGGACTGATGATAGAACTAATCATAAAAGAGAAAGATCAGGTATATGTGAAGTGACACAAACCAGATACCATCAAGGAAAACACGAGTTGTCCCATTCATAGCCCCAGAAAGTGAAGTTACACTCAGCACCCAATCTGCTGATGTGGTTTTGTGACCAGGAAAAGCCTGCATTTTAGCCTCCCAATATTGAGAAAATACATCCCCAGCTAATAATTGTCACCCTATTCTTGCACATGATACCCCCTGGTCATTCCTCTTCCATGGATCTGAGTATATCTATAGCATGTGCTTTTTGATGACAATTTCTATGATCTCAAACTGGAACAGTGGAGACACAATGACTAGAGGAATTGTCTGACTGAAAGTAATAAAAATTGCTCACCTTTTCAGCTAGCATGTGTTGTAAATGTCTGGCAACTTGCACTCCAGATGAATGCCCCACAAGGTGAATAGGATGGTTCTCATCCCATTCGGCATAGTGTCCTGCCCGTGCAAAATGCAAACATATGAAACAAATTCAAGCTGCTCATGCTAGTACTTGATAAGGGGGAGTGGGGTGGGGTGTAAATCCCAAAGGCTAAGAAGGTTTGAGTCAGTCCTTTATGCTATGGAGCCAGCACTGGGTGCCAGTTATGGCTCACTGGAAGCCATAACTGGTACTCTAGTACAGAGAAGTAATTGTTCACATCTGCCCAGCAAAAGGCCACCTCAGTCTTCAGCTAACATTACAAGGTTTTCCAGCTTCTGTGGTAACAGTAGTGCAAGCTCTGAAGCTTGCTAGCCTCACATTTATGCTTGTTTGAAAAGGCCTATAACAGTGTGTCACTGGTGCCTAAACTCTTAAGAATATTCTGTGTTTATTGCACTAGAGAAACTATTGCAGAGAAGCCCAGCAGCAGCATCATTCTGCAAGAAAAAATAGAGATATAATTTTTACCTTGCTCATACGTCCTACCAAATCGTGAATGTCCAAACTGCTGGCTTCTTTTGAGTCCAAAATCCACAGCCCCACCTTTCAAGTAATAAAACAACAAGCAAGCCCTGGAATTTACTCAAACAAAACACATGTCAGATGCAAACATTCTTCACTGGATATAAAACTGCAGCTAAGAAAAACTCAGATCATTGATTGCTTCTAATTCTGTAACTGCTTTCAACTGATGAGATGCCTAAAAAAACAAGGTCCAGAATTATCAAATAGATGTTACAGCACTACAGAATTTTTTCAGATCCAGAGAAGAGTACCCTTGGTTGTGACCTGTGGTGTCCTTGAACTCAGATTCTGCATGGAACCTCTGAATTGCAGCTCCTTCTGTGAGTTACAGCCCTCTTGCTTAGACTAGAACAGAAGATACACTGAGTAACAAGATACCATATTGGCAAGTGGCCAAACCTGTCATGAATACTGGTGAGAGCTCCAAGGTCTGGTACAAGAATCCGATCATATCTTTGTTCTGCGCCACCCCAGTACGACAGTGAACCCAATTTCTGCAACCAAAACAAAAAAAAGAGTTGATAACATGAGGAAGGAAGAAGACTTCATGAGGAAGGACGGAAGTACAAAAGCAAAAATTCAAACAGAAGAGTCGAGCCCTGGAAAAAATCCCAAGTGTATGCAGCTTGACAGATCCCATTCCCCCTGATCACACAAGGAGCTTTGGAGTAGAGAAGCGTAATACCGACCTCTTTGCCAAATCCAAAAATGCCGTGCAACAACACGATAGGCGGTTTCTCATGATGCCCTTCGAGGACATGAGCTCCGAACCCCTCCACATGCTGCTGCTTTACTGCTCTTGTCGTCGCCCTCTCATCGTCATCGTCATCGTCATCATCAGCGACGAACTTGGAATTCTCGCCATTCTCGTCGACGATTGGGTGCACTCGGGCATGAGCATGACGCCGGCTTTGTGGGCGGCTGGCTGACAGAGTACTCATCACATCGATCCATACCGCGGAGCCAAAGACGGATAGGCCATAACTCAAATGAACTACAACGCTAACAATCACTTCTGCTATGCACACAACATCCCAAAGAATCCGCCGAGGTGTTAGAATCCAGACTGACATCCTCCGTTGTTGCCTCTGAAATCCTTCAGTTCCTCTGAAAGCCCTTCTTCCCTCCCTCCCTTCCTCCTTCCACCGATCAAGCAACACACCCACAGATATGTTTCAGAATTCAAGCAGCATTTCTAAGGAACTCAATACTGAGGCCGACGCCCTAACCAAAGCTCATTACTCCCAAGCTCTCCTGTCCAAGCAAGCCCAAGACTTGGAATCGTCAGCTCTTCCAAAGGTTTTTTCTTTTTCTCGACTGCTCGATCCTTACACCGATTGCAACGTCCCCGGAATTACGATTTCTTCAGCAGTACTAATCCCCAATAGTATGTACTGCAGGTTCCTAACTCAATCCGCTTGCAGAATTCGATCAGACGACCTGCGGACGCGGCAACACAGCAGGAAAAACAACGATTCAAGAAACCGTGCGACAAACAAGACGGAGAAAGAAAAACCAACCAGCCTCCCTACCCTCCCCCGAAAAAAAGGGAAAAGAAAAAGGTCCGCTGATTTCTCAACACTTCACGAAGCTCGTGCTCTTCTCCAAGATCACAGCGAGACAGAGAAAGAATTGAATCTCGGAAGTGGCAGCGAGCACAAGCGACTACCTTGGAGAATGCACCCAACAGCCGTCAAACTACATAAAAGCCACCGCGCGCGAGCGGCGAGACACGGGCGTCCCAGCGGAGGACGGCCACCCGTCGACCGGAGCGTCCGATGCGTGGACGGACGGTTCGGAAAAAAATAAAAATAGTATGGTACGAGCCGGTAGCCGAACACTTAAATCTAGGAGACCTTATAGAATCCTAAGACATTGCTCCTTTGCCTCTGGAGTTCAAAAGTATTATTTAATGGTGGGCGCACCCATCATACCCATTTAGATTTCTTAAAACCCATAGCAAAAATGAGAAATATAAGGTAGCAAAAGTGTGGGGGGGGGGGCTTCAATGTTTCATAATGAGTGGGTTCAAACTTCATGATTTAAACATGATCTAGGTATGGTTACAATGTTCGATAATGGAGCTGTGTTTGGTGATAGGCGTGCTCACGTCAACTTAACGCGTTCGTAACGCACGGCTGCCACAAGAAATGGATTACACAATTTCCGTGCAAATAAAGGGCTCCTCACGTTATCAATCATTCCGTGTTGGCTTATTAGTGCCTTCGTCCCATTGGCTGAGAACCCCATAATTTTATCACATGTGTCCCAACAACCCCAAAATAGGTGACGAGATAAGACCTTAATTTTTTTTGCAATAGCCAATTAGGTAGTACCTATATCTTCTTGGTGCAAATTTGGGCTCCTCTTCTTGTATTTCTTGTTTTTCAGCATTTAAGAAGGGGCCTCATTAGAGGCACATCTACCCACCATATTTAGCCCTCTACCCATGCTTACCACATCACATAGAGCATAAATTGTTTCTCCAGCCACCATCTCCACCTGTAAAACTCCATCTTCTAATGAAGGTAGTTTGTTTTGATTCTTTTGCTTTTGTTTGTCACATTCACAGTTGGGCTCTAGTTACCATTGGAATGCCTTCAATGAGTAAGGGTGCACTGAGGTGTTTTGTAATGTTTAAACTTTAAATCTATAGTGCAAGAGTTATTGAAAATTTAACAATTTATCAAAGAAAACTCAAAAAAATTAAACTAAATTTTTTAAGGAAATTGGGGTGAGCTCTTGGTATTCATGGAAAGTCCTCCATGAGTGAATTTCTTGGAGGTGATTGTGTAAGTTTTAGACCTAAGATGGGGGAAGATATTTCATTTTTGAGTAATTCTTGCGATTTAAAATGACTTTTTCATAGTTGAACTCTATTAGCAAAGCCCTTTTCACACTTGAGCCAGCAGCACATGCCACACTAATCTATCTATTAAGAAAAGTAACTTGTTCATTTTGTTCATCACAGTAATATTCCCCAAACCACAAAACCTTGTCACACACTTGATACTATCCATTGCTCTTGACAAATACAAGTGCTACAAGGTGGTTTCATAATGTTCAGACCTATCGTGCAAGAGCTCTTGAATATTGGACAATACTGTCAAAATAATTCAACAAATCAAAACCCAAAAAATTAGTGAAAGTGGGGTGCAATCTTGGTATTATTGGAAAGTCCTTATGAGTAGAGTTTGATGCAAGTGATTTTGTAAATTTTAGACCTAAGGTGCAGAAATATTGAATTCTGATTCATCTTTTGTCATTAGAAATTCCAAAAATAAAAATATAAAAAAAACCTCAATTTTTAATGAAATTAGATTTCAAATTTAGGCTGAAGGTGTCATTTTGCCTTTCAAAATTCATTCAATTTGAGCCAACTAAACATGCCAAGCTAGGGAAATTTTGAGTATAAAGTGAGAGACTATTCAAATGTTACTACGTGGGGGCTCTATTCTATCTAAAGTACAGTGTACATGCCATTTCACTGATGCCAGTAGACCTGCTCTCCCTATTTTTCAGGCAAAAAGGTGAGGCAGGACGAAGGGGGAATTCCTTACTAAATGAGATGGGCCCAGAACCCTCATTCTCGGACCTTTGCCCATTGGAAAGGCCCTCTGGACCTTTACATGTAAGAGCATGCCCAACAGCAGCAGCCCCGTACTAGTATTTAGCACATCCAGTGTGCACAATTCACTTTCTCCCAATCCCCACCCATGAACCTGAAATTTGAGAGACTATTTAACTCTCACCACCTGGGCCGATCATTGTAGTTGATCAATGCGTAAAGGCCACTTATTGCTGAGAAACAGTCATTTCCTGCTACTCGCTGCATTCATAGTGCACTGGTAATATGCACTCTGCGAGGCCTCTCCTCAACACGACTGGTCACCCTCTGGGAGTGAGTGGTCGTAATGAAGGACGAGCCATTGCCAATTCTGGCTGCACCCGAATCAAAGATCTTTGGGACCACGAGGGCAGGGCATGGAAAAGCCTTCAAGCCCTCCGGTTGACCCACCACGCCACCAACAGGAACAACAGAGAAATCATCATAGAGAGCATCCCATGGAATCTTGCAACTTACACTAACCGCTTTCAGGCAGGGGACTGGATCAGCAAAAGAAACTCCAGAAACAACACCACTCTAGAATGGATATACCATTTAACCGGGGTCACCCCCAACACGGTGCAAGCCAATGAATTCCAGAGGGTTACCCCCACTGGTCTCATCAAAGCTACGAACTCCCAAGTGATAACCCTCTCCCCTGAAGGTTATCACCCAATCAGGG
>Ga0209208_10005025_pt1 | contig 18548 bp, 11 predicted proteins | sample S1TSphfallax_3_FD_187694 | JGI IMG/M metagenome (GOLD analysis project Ga0209208, IMG submission 187694) | Host-associated microbial communities from peat moss isolated from Minnesota, USA - S1T2_Fd - Sphagnum fallax MG (SPAdes) (version 2) | ecosystem: Host-associated > Plants > Peat moss >... | reverse complement strand
TTTTTTTTTTTTTTTTTAAATATTTAAATTTTTAATTTAGAAATAATCAAATGTTAAATTTTAGCAGCAACAATAACAACAAAATTGACAAAGCCCAGCTAATGGTTTGTAACTAAGTTGAATTAGCTCAAAGATTAGTGGCATATTGATCTAGGATCACTTAGATTAGTGAATAATCAAGACTTGTGATGAGCATGAATTAAGCTGAAATTAGCTCAAAGATTAGTGGGATATTGATCTAGGATGACTCAGATTAGTGCATAATTAAGTTGAATTAGCACTCTAGTCAATAATCAAAGAATGATGAAGCTTGAATTAAGCTGAATTAGCTCAAAGATTAGTGAGATATATTGAACTAGAGGATCACTTAGATAATTAGTAGAAATCTTGTGACGAGCTTTAATTAAGTTGAATTAGCTCAAAGAAGAAGATCAGTGGGATTTTGATCAATCATAATTAGTAAATAAATTGTTGAATTAAGTTAAATTAGCTCAAAGATTAGTGGGTTTACTTGTCACTAATCAAGTGCTATTGGAGCTTCTTCTTTAGCGCCGTGCTAATCCTGCTCTTGCTTTTCTCCCTCCCTTTTGCTCTCCCTTTCATTTTGCACGTCTATAAGCTTCTGGTTCCAAGTCCATTGCAGAACGGCTGATGTGCATCTTGTGCCTCCTTTCTTCCTTCCTTTGCAAGCTCTCTCTCGTCTCTGTCTCTGTGTCTCTCACCAAAAAGAAAAAGACCGGGCCTCTGGTGTTGTTTTTTTCAGAAACTTTGTCTGCAACATTTTGTTAACAATTCCAGCTTGAATTGCGGATTTTCTTTGCTTGCAGGTTCCCAGTGCCAGGAGGAACTTCTTCTCAGACGAAGGTTCTTCTTCTCATGGTCTCCTGCGTCTCTCACAATGACTGAGGTCTTGTGTTCTTTCTCCCCCTTTCTGTTTGTTTTGATTGTGTGTTTTTTCCCTTGGACTCTCTTTACACATGTTCGGAATGGACTAGGAGAGAGAGAGGGAGAGTGAGAAAGAGAGAGATGTGTGGCGTCAAGTTTCTTCTTCTGGACTTTTTTGGTGTAATAATCTTGATTGCCTGTTTTGTGCTCTCTCTTTCTCCTGGAAAGTTTTGCAATCAAGCCTAGAGTTTTTTGTTTTATTGAAAACAAAAAAAAAGACTGCAGTTGAAATGATTCATAAGAACGGCGGTGGCGGCTCCAGAAGGAATGTTAAGTTTTGCTTCGCATTTTCTTTCAATATCTGCTTCCAGGAATCATGTTTTCACTAGACTCAGTCCATGACGGATTTCATCATTCCATACGAAGCAAAACTCGTTACAAGAAATCCAGAAGTGGTCCTTCTTCTACTGCTTCGTCTTCTGGCAATTCTGTCTTTACGAAGTATTCAAACGAGAAAATAAATCCTTCAGTTGCTTGCTCTTTACTTCCAGCTACTCTTCCAAAATCTTCCTTCGCAGTTCTCTAATTCCTCAGCACATGAATTCTTGTTCCAATTTCATCAGATGCTTACTACTCAAAATCCAAGTGAAGAAGCTTCGACCATCCGTGCAGAAGGAATGTTTTTTCCACTGCTGCTGCGTCTAATGTTTTTTGTATAGATTTCAATCTACATCACTGCTTGGCCCCATGGGCCATGGCATGGAGACAAAGTTTGGAACGATCTGCCAAGTTTTTATGTCTGCACTCTCTACAAATTCTTCTACCATTGTAGTACTTATTTCACAAGGCAAATCGTGTCAGTATTGTAAGAGAAAGCAAATCGTGAGCACAAAACTTGTTGCAAATCTTTCAGAAGTTGAAAGATATGTGAATCAGAAGAAGAAGAAGAAGAAGATTCATGTTCTTGCTGCCAGGAGCGAGGCCAGGAGTTTCGTGCAACGTGAAAACGTTTGCGTCAACTGCGTGCACGTCTATTGTTGTCCTATGCACATTTTCCTTCTTTGTTGTCAAGAGGAGTAGATCATCATGGCTTAATGCTGAGAACAAATTGATCTACAAACTTCAGTTATTCTTCTTCAGGATCATTTCAACTTCGCTCATCGCACTTCAACAAATTCAGATCTGGGACGGTGTCGAGAATCAAAGCAAGTTTTCTGCAGTGATAGATAGAGAAACAAGGTTCATAAACTTCCTTGATACAGTGTCTGTGTGTGTCTTCTGCAGACAGTGGAGGTCAAGACGGTGGTCTTGAAGGTGGTGATGCACTGCGAAGGCTGTGCAAGCTCAGTGAAAAGAGCAGTTGCTCGAATTCCTGGTACCTTTCTCAACCTAGTATTCTCTGCACACATCGACATCTGCATTTCCTGCTGCCTTTTTCCCCCTAGCAGTGTTGTTGGAATGCAAGCTGCTAGACCATCTGCTGCAACAAGGAAGAATGCTTGAACCAAGTGCCATCAAATGCACCCCTTGAAGGTGAGAGAATGTTAATAAATGTGGGCAGGAGGAGCACGTGAAAAGAGAGAGAGAGAGAGAGAGAGAGAGAGAACAAACGAAACCACTGTAGTGTAAAGCGTTTGGATTCGGTTCTCAGGAGTGTGTCTGTCTGTCTGTCTTCAAATGCTTGAGAATTGTGCGTCATGGAAGAATGGATACGAACAGGGGTAACATCATACACGATCGATTTTCCAGCACAAAAAGTGACAGTGATAGGCAATGTGAAGCCGGATGAGGTGCTGAGACGAGTCGCCAAGACAGGAAAGCACGCCACATTTTGGCCCCAGGAGCCGCCGGTCCCCAAAGAAGAGGAGCAGAAAAAAGAAAAGCAGGAGAACGAATCGGACGCGAAAGCCGCCGACGACGACACAAACAAAGAAGGGAAGAACGAGGAGAAGCCCAAGGAGGTGGAGGAAAAGAAAGAAGAGGATTCAGCTGAAAAGCCGAAATCGGAGGTGAAATCCGACCAATCCCTGCTGCTTCTTTTTCTGTTGAAACTCTGCAGTCTCTCTGTCTTGTCTTCTTTTATGTGAGTTGACGGACACAGCTGTGTTCCGGACGTTTGTGCTGTGTTTTGTCAAGGGGGGTGCAAAGAAGAAAGAGGATGCGGTCGCGGCCAAGGAAGTGACGAAAGAGGGAGCGGATGATGTAGCGAAGAAGACGGAAGTGAATAATAATGAGGAGGAAAAGAACCCAGAGAAGAACAATGAGGAGAAAGTGGAAGACGAGAAGAAAGACGAGCAGCAGCAGCAGGAGGAGGAGGAGAAGAAGCCCGAAGCCCCCAAGCAGGAGGATCCTCATCCTGTAACATTTGTCCTCGGCACTGATCACAATAAGACCATGAAAAAAAATCACTACTAAACCTGCTGTCTCTCTGCTTGCATCAGGCTATAGATTCTGTCCAGGACTGAGAGAGAGAGAGAGTATTAGAGGTGCTAAAGCTCCCTCGTGAGAAAAGGAACTTCTCCATGAGATGGAGGAAACAATCTCCTAAATCTGGTCTGAGTTTGTCCACTAACAGATGGATTTTAAGAGCTATTGTTGTAGATCTTCTGAGCATCTGAGTCTAACATAATCTTCAGTTCTTTCTTCCAGCTTCTGTCTTCAGAAGCAAAACCAGTCACAGTAGTGATAATGGCACTCAAATCCTACAGACTTTTTTCAAGTCTTTATGGGAAGAAGCAAGCAAAACTGTAGTGATGATGCCACTGGGTCATCTCATCTCTGATGATATCAAGTTTGTGAGGAGGAGAGGAGGGTACATCCATTATGTGTTGAAGAAGAGACACTCACTGGTGGTGTGTATGGGTAGTAACATCTAACACCATCATCACCACCACCATTGGAGCCATCTCTGCAATCCTTGATTACAGCTGACATTTATGTACCTCAGGGAAGGCACCCATAGTGAGGGAGAGAGAGGCTATGATGATTGTCTGATTTAAGTTGTGAAGGAAGCAAATCCATTCTCATGGTCACCCTCGAGAGGATAGACAGTTGAGAATCAACCCAAGGAAAACCTTGTACTGCCTGAAGACCCCTACTCTTCAAGCATTCTAGATAACAAACTGGAAACAGCAGGTAAAGGACAAACTCAATCAGTAAGTTGGTGCCTCTGTTGTGGAAAGACGCATTGCACCTTCGGATAGATACACAAAAACAGAGAAAACCTGAGAGGAGGCTCAATTTGTGAATTTGTTGTTGTTGTTGTCAACTGACCTTGGCACATTCCATCTAGTAAAATGAAAGATAAAAAGCCAATACAGAGTGTGCCTAACTGAGTTAAAGTTCGAGGTTTAGAAGAAGCTTTTGCCTTGTATGTGTCGATATCCCTATCCACCTTTTTCTTTACTGCCACAGAGGAGGCAACTCCATTGTGGAAATTTGACATAAAATGTCTTTGTGATGCAGATAACAGTTATGTTACGAGTTGCAATGCATTGTGAAGCCTGTGTAGACACTGTAAGGAGAGCTGTTGTCCACATACCAGGTATATATTCTCCTCCTATTTCCTCCTCTTGTATGCTAGTTGAGTGTGCTGCAGAGTAAGCATCCAAGTACATCAAACAGAACTTAAGCTAAACACAGAGTGACAAATTATCGAATCTCCCAATTTTTGTGTGCATTAGTAGCAAAAGCTGTTCAAACTTATGTGCAGAGACTGAGACATTTGTTGCAACAGGGGTGATATCATCCACAGTGGATTTCATGGCACAAAAGGTGACAGTGGTTGGTAATGTGACATGTGAGGAAGTGTTCAAGCGAGTATCCAGAACAGGAAAGCAAACCGCATTCTGGCCCGAGGAGCCCAAAGAAGAGAAAGAGGAGAAGAAGGAGGAGAAGAAGGAGGAAGAGACAAAGGAAAAGACTAAAGAAGAGCCAGAAAAGGAGGTATGAAGGAAACCAACTTTGAGGAATGTTTTTTGTTGCAGAACTCAGACCATCCAACCATAGATTTATTTCATTGATTCAAGCATAGTGAAAGGCAACCCTGAGAGCTCAGCATTACCATCTAATCCCAGAGCGGACAAATGGAAAAACTGCATGACCAAAATGTTCAATCAAAGGGCACTAAGGTCAGTATGTACAGAATCTATCTGCCTGTGACAATATTGTCAAGAAATGTCCTTGGTTGTTGCTGAAGGTGAATCCCTAGATTGGGCTTTTCTTTTGTTCCATTACTGAAAAAGCAAAGAAAGAAGCCATCTGGTACCACCACCAGGGGGGCATGACCTGGTGTAATTTTGCCAACAATCACAAGCATTGGTACATCCCCCCACAACGAAGCCCATGATGCAAATATGAACATTAAAGAACACATCATGCATCAATCTGAGTTTGGATTTTGTTGTCATGGTGCAGGAATCTAAAGATGAGAAGAAAGAAGAAGCAGCAGCAGCCAAAGAAGAAAATAAAGACAAGGCAACGACACAGGTAGAAGAAAGGAAGGAGCCTTTTCTTGTCTTTGAGGAGTTGTATCCAGTGTCATTTGCTCTCCGCCCTGATTACACTAGGTATTACTACTACTAAAGTAGAGTTGCTGTCATTGCCCTCAAAGGAGTTGCATCAAATTCACAATAGACAAAGAAGAAGTTGCTTGCATGATATTATATATATTCATTTTGAAAAATTAAAATATCCAAGGGAGTTGGGGGTGTGTTGGGCTGTACTAATCAGTTTGAGCATCAGCACTAGATTTTGTCAACAAAACAAAAGAGCAACAGTTTCCATATTGTGGAAGAAATGCATTAGCAAACAGACAACATGAAGAGGAGTGTTAACAACAACAACAACACAGTGAAAGTACTTAGGACATTTAGTTTACAGGATTTCCAACAGCAAAACCTTCCTTCCATGACATTAAGGAGTAAATCCCACTTTTCAATTAAGTAAGTAGAGATGGATTCTTCACATTAAATTGCAGAGCTTTTTGCAATCCCCCCACCAGGCTTGCTTGCTGATCATGGCTCTTAGAAGTCCTCCTCAGATGAGGAAGAAGAAGAGAAACCCAGCAAAGTATCTGATTATGAAAGCAAGCATCTGTAACTGCATGGAATTACTCAGTTACCAAAGAACCGAGCATCTGAAATGTGTTGTGGGTTGTGATTCAGACATCTGAGCTTTACTTCATGAAAGAAGCTCACCTCCAATGTGTTGTAGTTCAGTGTGTTTTGGGGGGTTGTTGATGAGAGATCTCTTTACTTCAGCAAAGAACTGAGTGGTAGTCTGGAACGTTTTGGATCAGTTATTCATGAAAGTTTGCATGTGCAGCTGCTTTCAAGTTTTTAATTGTACAATCTTTCCTTCTTGGGGTGGATGGATCTTGGATCTGGAGTTGCACCAAACTTTGAAGCTGTCAAGTAAAGAGCCTACTTGCAAATGGTCATACACATCTAGCTGTTGGGTGAAGAGCTTTGTTCACTGGAAGAGTATCACTGAATCATGTCTTTGCTATCTACAGATTCAAGGAAAATAGGCCGCAACTTCATGCAAATTGTGTCATTGAAAAATTGACAAATGCATCCACAATTCGCTAATTGCTTCCTATGGTCATTTCAATATCTAAGCTTCTAAGACAATACAAATAAAGAAAAGGAGTTACTACAATCAACATCCAGTAAATCCATTCTTCCTTTCTATTGAGATTAAAAAACCTTTATATGTTTTTGCACACAAAACGAAATTATTTATTACATGATTGTGCCAACAAAACTTGGGCTATGAAAGATCCAAAGGTGCCCATTTCAATGATCACTTAATGTAATGACCTGTCAGATTTTTCACAGTATATTAGGAGGGTGCATTACATTTGTAAGATTCCCTCCTGACAGAAGAGGTCATCTACCCATTTTTCTTCATGTGTCAGAGTTGGTAGTTCAAATTTTGATTTAAATTCTTTTACTGGCCTTTGATTTTGGATGCACCCACCTACAATTCCCACTTTTAATTTGTTTCTTATCATCAGTAGTTGAATTTTTTATGTTCTTAATCTGCCTTAGCTATTGAACATCTAAGTGCTTTGTTGTACATCCTTATATTCTTTTAATGTATGCGCATGCCATGTTCAACACCTTGATTTTTGCTTCACTTAATTAAGGATGTTTTGAAAATGAAATGCTCTTTTCAAAGGGTAAAAATCGTGGGCAAGCATTTTCTCAGGGCAGTTTTTTTGAAAATGGAGAAGTCAGGTACGTAACCTAAAAGAAAGCAGCCCACTAAACAGAAACAGAAGAACAAGACCTAAGGTTGTGTTCATACATTACTATAATCAACAAGACTCAAAAACTTAGAAGAGAGACCTGGGTCTCTTACTTAGACCTAATCTCAAAAGAACTGAATCCTAAAGTAGCTACAGCAACTTTTACCATACAATTGAATTTAGCAAGATTTTCTGACACACATCCTAACACTGTTGTACATTTCATGTTACTAATTTGCACATCACTTTATGTTTGTTGCAGGTCTAGCCAAAGATTAGGTCCCTCAATGTCCATTCAGTCCATTTTGAGCTACTAACATCCCACTAACATCCCACCCATTGGTATGCAATGCCTTACTATGCTTGACTCACTTTAGGATACCCCTACATCAATCCCCTTCCATCTATGTTGTCATTATGTGGTGCACAGTTTCTATCCAGGTGTCAAACATTAGGTCCATGCGAAAACCACTATAAGAATGGGCAGAATGTGACAGAAACTAACTAAGAGCATATGGATCTAATTTTCAAGATAATAAAGGCCCAACTTCGACTCACATTCTACTTCATTTCAAGGATACCTTTGATGGGTTTTTCATGTTCAACACGCCACTCAATTTGCCAACTCAAACTGACTACATCCCTTTAATGCTACCCAAACAAATACAAAGTTTTAGGATTTCAACATGCACAATCTTCTACATCTCAAACCACCTTGTTCCATCATTATGTCCTAGCACCAACCCCTCATACAAAACCACAATTACATATGTCATTTGTCACTAAGTAATGCAACTAAAAGATTTAGCAACTACTAAAACAACGACAAGCTCTCTACATTTTATTAAAACAATTTTGGCAAATGTATTTAACTTCCTACAAACCACATCTTACATCCACTTTATATTCTCCATTGCATCATCCTTTTTCAAAAACTCCATCAATGTTGTTCCAATCTCCTCCACTAGCAACTCCAAGTTTGTAGAAATAAGCTTAGTCCATCTCATTTCAGTTCATAGGGTAACCTCCTATTTTTGGTGGGTTTTTTTTTAAATCACAAACTTTCCTGGCATTTTTCTTCCATGGCATTCTTGTGGAAATGGAGAAATTGAAATGTAACATGAAAACATGTGTTGTGTGAATGTGGCATATATCATGGATGAAAACCAAACATGGATGATTTTTTTAAACTAATGAAAAGCACAAAATGTGTTAAAATAGGTAGCAATTGATGGAGCACTTTGAAAAGGAATAGGGATAAGCATCCTTTGAATTTTTGTGTTGTTTTTTTTTTTTTTCTTTAATACTTGCAAAATTACGAAGGCTTTTGGATGGTTGTGAATTAAATGGAGACTCCCTAATCAATGATGGATAGTGTGGGTGGCTTAAGTTTGTTGGAAGTAAATCAAGAAGGTTGGTTGGTTGGTGAAGTGATTAAAAGGTCAAGAATGTTGGGGCCAAGGAGGAAGGCAAGCTTGCTACTAGAATATAAGTATTGGTTTTTTTCTGTGTGAAGGGAGGTTCTTTTGTTTTGGGAAGGAGTTTGGAGGATTAAAAGTGGTAGATGTGTGTGAACAAGTGGTTGGAAAAGAATGCTCACAATTGTAGTGTGTTTTTTTTAAGTTTCCTGGTTTTTTTTGTTTTCCATTATCCCAAGTATAATGATAAGAAAGCATGGCAATATAGTTGGAAACAATAAGGATTATGTGTGGAAATGATGAAAATTAGAGGGATTTACAAAGTTGGTTGATGGATGGAACAGGATTCCGAAAGTAACTATGCATGGGGAAAAGTTTACTTTGTGAGGATGTGTATGTTGGTGCCCATTTGATTAAGAATTAAAGTGAGTACCTATGTACATGGTAGCTTCAATTGGAAATTGCCTCATGGAATATTTGGGCTATATGTTGTAGTTTTAAAACCTCAATTTCTAGGGTTTTGTGTTTGGGTTATTTTGTTAAAAAAACCAATGATTAGACCAAATGGAGATATTATTGGTTTGAAAATGAATGTATGTGTTGATGATGCCCACTACTCACCATGATAGCTCATGAAAGGATTTGAAGGGACCTAATCCGCATAGGATCCACATCTAGCTATTAAATTGAAGTCTATGTAATGGGACTTTATGTTGATACTTGTTGCTCTACTTGTAGGATTGAAAGTTTTGTATGACATTACGAGTGTAATGTTCATGATATATCATATTTGATATTTAAGGTGTATAATAATTGATTTACTACCCTTCTATAGGAAAACCTTGGTTTTGATCTTCCAAGTTTAGGGGAGTCAAAACTATTCACTAATTCTCTCATTGACTTTATTGTCTACTTGGTTTTTTGGTTTCATTTTTTACAAACTCTAATGGTGTCGTCAGACTCTGTTGTGGATGTACTCCATAAAACCAATCTTTGGAGGTGTCGTGTTCATGTCATTGGACCTACTTTTGAACTTTGTGTAGCTTGTGGCATGGTTGGTTGTTCCTCATTAATGTCCATCATTTTGTTTCTTGCACACTCTCTACCAATAGGTGTGGTTTCCTCTAATTTGTCTTGCTTCGAAGAACACTTAACTTCACAATTTGTTTCTTTTGTAGTTTAGGGTTTAAGGTTTATGTTTTTTCACCATCAAAATTATCAGATGATGACATATCATAACTATGAGTTTGAGATTTTGAATTCAAATGAAAAATAAACAAACTTGTCCATTGATGGTGAATGGTAACATTCAATTTTGTAGAATGGTGTTTTGATCAAATCCCACATAAAAACAATTCATCATATTTGAAAAAACATTTATTAATATATATGGCACTTTGTATTCAAAACATCACTTAAAGAACACACCTTACATTATTGCATCATCATATGGTATACATGGTAGTATTGATTGAGTTTGATCTACATTTGCAAGCACATCAATATCATGCATACTATGGTTCCCATAACCATAAAGTTTATAATTTGAGCAAAAACAAGATATTACAAACTAAGATGTTCTTTTGATTTTGTTAATGCAATGATTGTGTTCCTAGAATTTTTATTTAATACTTGATATATCCGTGATTTATCTTCATTGATGTTATATAAATAACTTGTACATATGTATGTTTTTGAATTAGGTTCTATTTCAATTTGAAAATATACAAAGTTTGTTGTTTTGACAATTTGTTTGAAAAATGTTTAAGTTGTTTTTAAAAACATAATCCTTCATATCAAAAACAAGAAATTATGGAAACATCTTGAATTTGTTTATTATAAATGTTAATGTATGTTCAATTATGTGTGTGTTCACTTATATCAACACAATGTTTCACTTTATTTGATTGAACATGATGTTCCACTTGAATTGGTTGTTTGATTTTTTCTAAAATACATTTAATCATATGATTGATTAAGATGATGAATTAATTTTGTCATTTGTAAAATATTCATGCAATTTGTGTGTGTGTGTATTTCATATGATTCAAAATTGGTGATTTAAAAAAAAATTTGAAAATATTTCAATGACTTTGGATTTTTTGCACAATAAATTAGATTTGGACAAGTTTTTAATAAGTAAAAAATACTATTGTCACAATTACCCAATCGGATTTTTATTTTATATTTTGGCATGACATTAAAATCAATGATTGGATGATAATGTTCCACTAAAATAGTCCAGTGGTTCAAAATGTTGAGAGCTACAAGCTATATATGTGGGGATAAATTGAAAGTCCATTCCACATTGAGACATTACGTGTTTTGATATTCTATTCCAAATGGTTCAAAATGTTGAAAGCTACAAGCTATATATGTGGGGATAGATTGAAAGTCCATTCCACATTGAGACATTATGTGTTTTGATATTCTATTCCAAATGGTTCAAAATATTGAAAGCTACAAGCTATATATGTGGGGATAGATTGAAAGTCCATTCCACATTGACACATTACGTGTTTTAATATTCTATTCCAAATGGTTCAAAATGTTGAAAGCTATAAGCTATATATGTGGGGATAGATTGAACGTCCATTCCACATTGAAACATTATGTGTTTTGATATTCTATTCCAATGTAAATTGGACTTTGTAGATATTCAATTGTGTAGAAAATTATAGTGAAATCTCCTCCACAAACATCCCCTTGTAACACACTATGCCATTTTTTCACATATTGATGTTCATTTGTGACTATACCTTGATGCAAACTAAACAAAAAACTTGGATTTCATTTTCGAATGCAACATTATTGGGCTTTCTTTGTATTCAATAATAAACATTGACTTAAATGTGTCATACTATTTAGTTTCACTTGATAATTGATTTTTCAATCAATAAAATATGGAATCAAAAAGAAAATTGCCTACTTCATATGTATATGTTGAAATCAAATGAAAGCCATATGAATGTAATACATGTTCAAATGATGAATCAACAAGATTTGATGTGAATGTTTCCATTATTATGAACTTTAATTAAATGTATGCACATAGACATAATCACTCATAGAAACAACATGTGCACACAAATGGCACACAAAATATTTATACACACCCACACATTCAAAAAAAGAAAAAATCAATGATTCCTTGGAAATGAAAAACAATTCAATGTAAAATTACTTTTTTAATTGAAAATTACTTGCATTTTAAAACCACTTGCATTTGAAAATTACTTTCAGAAAAAATTGTTTTGAAGTTAAATTTTTTTGGACATTTGATGTAAACTAAAGTATGAAAACTTTCCTTTTCCATGTATGAAGAAATGAAAAATGGTTATATAATAAAGGTTATTCAAGCCAAGAATGTTATAAAGGGAGTTTTCACATATATGGAATTGTTTATAAGAAAGACAAATATAAAAAGGTCAAACAAAAAACTATAAAAAACATTAAGTGTTTAAGATGGTTTTTGTGTCGAATTTGATTTCAATTCATCAAAGTCAAGCTTGTGTTTCATATTATAATGTACATCATCACTAGGAACAATTACCAAAATAAGAACCAAATCTTCACCATGTAAACTAGCTTCTACTTGTGAGATAAATTGTTGAATGTTTTCCTTAATACCAACAAGGGTGGATGTGGGCAAAAATTATAATTCACCACAAATGTGAATTGAAATGAAGATTTGAACTTGTTTAAGATGAATCAAATTTAGGAATGCAAACTTTGTCATATGCACAATTACTTCAACCCATTTGCCTTCAATAGTTAACAATATGGTTTCATCATTGGTTGCAATGGAACCACAAAGCAGGCTTGATTTTTTTAACTTTGATTTTGAATGATAAGCATTATAATTTTGCTATGGGTGTGCCATCTAAAGATTTAGAAAACCTCTTTAAAGTGTAAAGACAATAGAGCAATGCAAAAAGATCTTAAGTTCCAAAAAAATATTGTTTTTACATGCCTAAACCAAAAACTAACCCCCTTGACTTCCAAATGATAAATTATCAAAATTGGTCAAGGAATCTTGTTCATTTCTTGCCTAATTTCAACAATTTTGCAACTTTGGATTCACCATGTGGAAGGCTACACAATCTTTTTGGACTTTAGAAACAATGGAGAAAAGTCTAAAAGATTTATAAAACCTTATCTTTAAGTGTTTATGATAAATTTGGTTTTTCAAATGTGTTTAAAATCCTTGTGTTTCTGTTTTTAAAAACATAGTCTTGATATTTTATTTATATCCTTTGCCCAAAAATTCTCATCAACTATATAAAGAGAAACTTTCCCTTATTAGTTTCACGATAGACTATTATTTATGTAATATTTCCTATACTTGTCATTTTAACTTTTTAATAGAAATGATGTCAGTAGTAACATGGAAAAATCACTTAATGATTATCATTATTTTTTAATTTTTTTGGGGTTGATTAAAAATCACCTAGAAGCTACCAAATAATTTACCATAAAGTTTAGGTGGAAAAACACTTAACAACTACAAAGTGAGTTTTCAAAAAAATTCTAGGTTGAATGAAATCATCTAGGTGTCACCATGCATTTTTCCATTGGTGGCCAAACTAGGTTCATAAACACCTAATGGTCACTTAATAATGTTTATCCACTTGAACCAAAAAAAGAAAAAAATTTGAAAAACAACTAGTTCATAGGCCTTTTTGACCTTTTTTTTTGTTCCATGGGTCAAGTGAAAAAAATCATTTAATGGACACTAGTGTTTTTCCAACTTTTTTATTAATCTCAAGTTGGATGAGAAACTCACCTAATGGCCACTAGGCATTTTTCCCCCAAACTTTGTGGGAAATCACATGGTGGGCACCAAATGTTTTTCCCCCAACCCTTGTGGGAAATCACTTGAAGGCCATTGAACGTTGAAAAATCATCTAATGGTCATTAAATTATTAATTTTGGATCAAATGAAATTTTTTTGGTAGCCACCTTGTGTTTTTTCATTGGACCTTAGTGGGAAAATTACTTGGTGGCCACCAAGTGTTTTTTTCATTAGAGATGAAAAAAATTGAAAATTAATTCTTGATGGAAATGATTTTGAAAGGACTTTACCTCTCTTAATGCAAGTTGAATATTTGATAATTTGTTGTGTAATTGATGAAAATGAGTTCAAATAATTTCATCAATCACTTGAGTGTAACATTGTGCCTTCAAATATCAATCTCCTTTGGATGTTGTTGCCACATTCTTAACCCTAAACCCTTACACATTGTCATCCATTGTACTTTTAAAAATTACTCATACTCCATTCTAAAATAATTGCCCATCATAAAGTTCATTTTGCTCAAATTCACCCTTTCCATTTGGAATCATCAATTATTTTTCACCCTTTTTAACCTCTTCTCCCCTCACATCAATAATATGACAACAATGGTAATAAAATTTTGATTATAAATAGAGCTTTTTAATTCCTTAATAAAATCCATGTGGAAAACATGATAACCACTTCAAGTTTAAATCCAAGAATTGATGACATAGTGGTTATTGATTCAACTGCAATTACAACATACATGTCATCTTTTTTGAAACCCCTTTTGGATTCCAATGTTTTTGACATTTTTGTAAAAGTTGTTGATGCATTTATATATGAAGTGATTTTACCCTCAAAATGATTGTGATTATAGTTTCCATACCTATTAATCACCTTTTTTTTTAATACAACATATTTAATTACAAAATCCAAATCATCCTTTAGCTTTTTTCATTGCAATAGTAGACATTATGCAAAAAGACATTATGCAAAAAAAATAAAAAGTAAAAACCAAAATGAATTTGACAACAAACAAGTGAGGCAACACAACAAATGCATTTAGCAAAACACACATTTGTAAAGAAAATAAAAAGCAAAAATGAAGCGTAGGCCAAACACAATGTGCATTGTAATGAAAAAAGAAAGACCACAAACACACAATGTTATCTAAAGTTTGGGACAAAAGACCTAAACCCTAATTTTTTACTATTTTTTTTATATCTTAATTAATTTTGATTATATTTGACTTTAATTTAACTTTAAACGATCTTATTCATGATTTGACAATTGAAGAATGGTATGATAATGAGCAAGATATCAATAACCCATCTCATCCCACAAGTTTTAACTATGCACCCCATGGTTCACACACAAACCCTAAATCCTTTACTATTACATAATCCTTCAATTGAAGTTCCAAAACATTTCAATCCCAAGACTTGGCTGGAACACATAACCCCTAAACTTTTTACTATTGTTTCAACTTTTAAAAATTATTCTTTTGATTTTTACTTTCACCAAATATATTAAATATTTGGTTACACATCAATTTTGTGATCACATCTACATTTAGGTCACACAAAACAGTTAAAATTTTAGTTGTTTTCCACTTTCAATTATACGTATCAAGTGTTTGATTGCAAGCAATATATTGTTTGTTTGATTTTTCTACTCCAAATTGGGGGTATTTTTTGTTGGTGAAATTTCACAATGTTTGGCACCAAAGAAAAAACAACTACATGTTGTACAAAATATTGATTTTGGAAAAACAAATTGAAACTCACCATATTCTAAAAAGAAAAAAAAAAACTAAAATCGCCATATTTTGGACCATAGTGAAGTTTCCCCAAAAAAATCTCCATTTGGGGAAGGTTTTGCATGTTGTGTATCAAATGTCTTTTTAAATGTATGTTAAACATTATTGTGACTACTTTTATCATAAATTAAGTATATGTTATTGCATTATATACATTTTTTTATGAATTCATACGTATGAGAGAGAAGAAGTAGTGATCAATGTTTTTCTAGTGGGCCCAATTAATTTTGCCCAACCTCAAAAATGGAAAAAAAAGGGAAGAAAGGAAGAAAAAAGTGGGGGTGTTGCCCAATATTGATTTGGGAAAAAAATTTAAAACCCAAAAAAAGGGCTGAAAATTTATTGAATGTTCACTATATATATATAGAACAAAACTTAAGGTTATATCCATTTAAATAATGAGAAATGAAAATAAATCTTTGAGTTGTTATTAGATATGTTGATGTTATATAAAAATGTCAAGTTCAAGCCCCACCCTTCAGAAATAGTCAAACCCTCCCCACCCCTCCCAAGAAAACACCTTTGGAAATGCAGAATCCCCATGCTCCACATCACCTCATCTCACCTGAACCCAATTTTTTAAGAACCCCCTCCACCCCCACCCAAGAAACAATTCATCAGAAAGAAAAAAAAGAAAAACCATTCAACCCTTTATCTAAAAATTCCTTTGGAAAGGGGGAAAAAAAACCCATCCCTTCTTTTTCTCTTTTCCTAAATTTCTACTTAATAACCTTACCCTACCCCCACTTCACTCTACTTGACCCCACCGAACTTTAAAAACAGAAAACTTACACCTAAACCTGCAATTATATGAGTCTATTACGGCTACTTTTTGTAATTTTCTGCCCCTTTACCGCCTTGCAAGAAGTTCCCCCAATGTCTCCATAAGTCAAAGCCAAGAAACTCTAGCACAAAAGCAACTCCATTGTTGGCCAACAATTCAATAGCATAGAGTTAAATTTAAAATTTGGATGAGATTTTATACAAAATAGGAGCAAATGGCATGCGCATCTAAGCACATGTCCCATTTGTGTAAATTCGTTTTGAAATCTATGTGCCTTGACTAAAATTGGACCAACACCGGAAAGCCCCCTTGAAAGTTGGAAGGACTTTTGTGGCAGGTTGACAACTTGGACATACACTTTGTAGGGATTGGGCATGGATACTCGAGGAAATCAACTAAGGAATAAGTAAATAAATAAAAGGAAAAACACTCGGCAAGGGAACAAGAAAAGAAAATAGAAAGGATCGAAGTCCAAACAAAAGACCACACAAGAGAAGAAAATAGAAAGGATCGAAGTCCAAACAAAAGACCACACAAGAGAAGAAAATAGAAAGGACTCAAGTCTAAATAAAAGACCACACCTAAAAGTGCAGAATGCACAATGGGAAGCCAAAGGAATTGGTTGGAGTGAATTAGCAGCCTTCAGTGCACCAGTTCGAGATGAGGCTGTTCAGGTCGTTTCGAGATGAACCCAAACCCATCAAAGTAGGCAATTTTTATTTTTTGCCTCCCTGCCCAACATTTTGTAAGCCTCCTTCACTCCAACAAATGTTTTCAGACATACCTACTCGCTCCTACTTACCTACTCTCTATACCTAAACCCTATCAGCCACCATAAACCTTAACTTCATTTTCTAAATTCACTACAAGTATGGAACTTTGGAACTCATGAGACCTTTGCAACTATGTAAGAGTTGTGGAGAACATAAGAACATTGGAACAATTATGATGTAAGGGTATCCAAATCACTTAGATAGGTTATTTTGAAGCGACCTTGCATGTGGGCATTTTAAGGTTGATTTTTTATTTAAATTTGCAATACTTACACTTGTACTTACCTTTACCAATTAGAATGTTGACCCTAGTTATAATACTCGCACTTGTACCTACTTTTATCAACTAGAATTTTGGGGTCTAATTGTAATACCTACACTCATATTTACTTTTACCAACTAGAATTTGGGGGCCTAGTTGCAATATCCGCACTTGTATTTATCTTTACCAATTGGAATTTTGGGGCCTAATTGTAATACCTACATTCCTATTTACATTTAACAATTGGAGTTTTCGAGCTTAGTTGCAATACCTACATTTAGCACTAACATTATCACTATCCTTATGTTTTTGCATTTCAATTTTTTTTGTTTATTACTTGTAAACAATAATAACTTTTGTGGCATATTAGACTTAATGTGTGTGTTGAATGCATGATGTTCAATGAATTTGGGCTATGGTTTCCTCCATACAAAATTGATATTAAAACAAATTTCTTAGTACCAATGGCAACAATCATTATTAATAATTGAGATATCTATTCATGACATTGTTTAGTGCATACATTTGTGTGATTGAGAATTGTTTCATGCCAATCTTTGAGTCGTTTGACACTATTTCCCAATCCATCTTCTACACATCATATTACCAATCTTATATGTAAAAATGCATTCGTCTTTGTGACATGTATGTTACAAATATTGCATGTTAATACTCTCATGTGTAAGGTGGCATGTTCACAAAGTGTCAAATTGCCTTCTTTACATTCGTTTGTGATCTCTTGCATTATAGTGACCAATTGTGTAATAGCCTTTTCCATTGGGGTTGATGAATTTATTGTCTAACTAAACCCTACAATGCCACCCATAGGGATATCACTATACTCCATGGTTGTGAGCACATCAAACTCCATGATCCCATCATCACTTTCAAGATGTTCATCTTCGCCATCATCGTTGGACTCCATATCATTTGGAATATGTCATGGGTCCATAAACGTGGGACCCAACCCTTCATGATGTGATCCATCCACAAATTATACAAATTATATAATGAAAATTTTTTTTCTTAAAAATATTTTAAAAAATTAGAAATCAAAAATTAAAACTTTTAAACTACAAATATTTACTGAACGAAAGAATTAACCTTAATTTTTTTTTTAATCAAATAAATTTTATGAAAAACCAAAAAAGAAGGTATGTCTCTTACCTTTGTGTGATCTCTCCAAGCTGATTTTTCCCACTTTCTTTGAAAAAGATATGGAATGAAATTGTTTTGCTTCACATATGTCTAAACCTTGAAATTTTCCCTGCAAATTTAGCCTAATTTAGGTTAATAACTATAGATTTGTGAAAAATTTGGTAATTAATTTATGTGTTGCAAACCCTAAACCTAAACCATAATCCAATAATACATATAATAATTACATGAAAAGATGTATTGTAATGTCCATACCATAAATAAATTAGGTAAGCAAAATTTAGTAAAGTATGCATTAATTAAACCAAAATGGTTACCATTATGATATTGTTTTCATTATACCTACACATGGGGACCTATGTTCATCATCCACAAATTAAAGCGAACCTTAATATTTTGATAGATAGGATTGGGGG
>Ga0209208_10005024_pt1 | contig 18550 bp, 16 predicted proteins | sample S1TSphfallax_3_FD_187694 | JGI IMG/M metagenome (GOLD analysis project Ga0209208, IMG submission 187694) | Host-associated microbial communities from peat moss isolated from Minnesota, USA - S1T2_Fd - Sphagnum fallax MG (SPAdes) (version 2) | ecosystem: Host-associated > Plants > Peat moss >... | reverse complement strand
AAAATTAAAAAAAAAATCTTTCAAAATGTAGATGACAAAAATAATACAGATTTATTTGGCACCTTATTGCTAAACCAGGCTAGGTACTAAAAGTATTGTCTAAATTTCGCAATTCATTTTCCCTTGAAATCTATCAACTTTGGGCTATTTCTTCCCAAAAAAATCCTTCATAGAAATCATACTTTTAAAAATAAAATAAAATTGCCTAGTGGTGAAAATTCATCACAAAAGAAAAAATGATGCTTTCAATTAGTCAGTTTGTTTTGCCTTTTTCCTTAACAATTTTGCAGGTGTGGTGACATCAAATAAACCAATACAATACACACATCCATATTTCCAAAAAACATTTAAAACATATATATATACACAATATATCATATTTTGCGTTGAAAATGAAGGTGCAATAATAATGGGGCCAATTAATTATATATGTATGCCAAATTATTACATAGGTAGTTATTTTATTTTGGACTTAGTAAAATTTTAGTACACATGTACATTCAACCATCAAACAATTGCACCTTCATATCTAGGTAGAATATGATTCAAAAGTGAACATTAGAAAGTTGATATTCTCAAAAAAAATTGGGAAAATTATTGATTCAAACACTACATAAGGTGAAATGTTGAAATTGGAGGTCATTGAGTCCATATACCAAATTCCAATGTAAAGCGATTTTCAGGTTTGTGTCTAATCCTAGTGTTCATCTCTTTGAAAATTGTTAAGGAATTATTACCACATTACAAATTAGGTCATATTGTAACCGTATTCGATCAAATGGAATATTTAAGGACCAATTTTTTGGGCAAAAAAAGAGCAATATTGGCTGGGCTTGCAATGGCAAGAAATGAACACCTAAAAAAAAAAACTTCTTCTTCTTCTTCACACAAACACTAAGGAAAATGGGAAATTTCATAGTGTATTCTACTCCAGCCTTGTCATTCCAGGGATGTTTGAGAATCGCATAATACCTTTACCAAATTGTCAGTTGTTCAGACTTCACATGCACATTTGTGTATGTCAAGACACTGATTCTGCCATGACAAAAACTGAGCATTTCCCTTAAGCTTGAGTTCCATCATAATGGTTGAATACTCACTCGGTGTTCTTTCCAACAGAATGAAACTCTAGAACCATAACCCGACTTGGTGTTCTTTCCAACAGAATGAAACTCTAGAACCATTAACCCTACTCTATGTTCTTTCCAACAAAATGAAACCCTAGAACTGTAACTCATGCAACCAAGGGCAATTTGCGGGTAACAGTTGGGACCCATTATACACAAATTGGCCATGACTAGGACACATTCTGTGAGCTTTTGCATCATGTTCTATTTTGCAGGTTTACAGCGAGATTACAGCTTTCATTTATCATTTCCCCATTTTTCTTTCCACTTTTCTTCTTGGTGTCATTACATAGAATATGATCCTTGGTGAGCTTTTATTCCCCCCAATCCAACCAAAGTTGTGTGGGGGGAAGGCAACTTTTTCCTCTAATCCATCACTTGCAACTTTTGCTAGAAATGCTTACACCAATGTTGGGCAGATATCAAAATTATTATTATTATTATTATTATTTTCCCCTCTTCTTTTTTTTCTTCTTATGTTTTTAATATGATTCTCATTCCCAATAATTCATTATTATAATATTATGCCTTTTCATGTCCATGTAGATTTGCAATAGAAAGAGTTCAAATAGATAGGCTTGAAAAAGATAAGTTATCGAATATTTTTGATATAGATAACCTGAACATTGAAAGACATGGGCGCATGTTAATTTGTCTTTTCAGATCCATTTAAACTCGATAAGGGAGAGGAGTGAAATCGTTAAAGCTTGAAAGAGGTAAGGTTCATTCAAATGGCAACAAAGAGACATATATGTTTCATTCTCTAGAATATATAGACTACAAACTGAGAGGGGTCGGTGGGCAAAATTGGAGCTTGCCCAGTCAAGAAGAAGAAACAACATGGCCACAAGGGGGACTAATTCAGATGGCTGGAGATGGACCCACACACAATGAGAGAAAAAGGATCACCGCCCAAGAGCAAATGTTCCTATTTGCTTTTCCCAAAGAACACCCACTTCTCTATCTATCTACCCATTTTCTTTTTCTCTTTTGTAAAGCAAGTATGAGCCAAACAAGGACACCCAAGCTTCTCTCCAGCTGCTAAGTTGGTGCTTGTGAGTGAGGACAAGGGTACCCCCTTGGCCATTTTGTTGGGCTTCATTGAATAATTAATTATATTTAGGAGAATGGCCCCAGTTCGTTTTTAAATAAAAAGCAAACAATGTATATGATGTGGTGGTGCACACATACATGCAACTGCATTGGTGTCTTATTCAGGTGAGTTCCTAGGTTTTTTTCTTCCATGTTGGGCGGTTCTTTCGTTGGATGAAGAACCTTTGATTTTGGTTCCGAAAACAAACCAAAAAAAGAAGAAGAATTGTCTTGGTTCCAGTTCCACACCTAATTGAAAACCCCAGTTTGGTTCTTCCCCCCCAAAAAAAACAAACTTCAATTCAAGTTCAGAAAATCAGACCCAAATCCAGTTGAGTTCTTATTAAAGGGGACCAGAACTAGCAGCTAACTATGAGTTAATCCCAGTTCCAGTTAAATAGACCTGGTTTCACCTCAGTAACCTGTGTTCTGTAAGAACTAGGTCCTATAATATTCATAACCGTGTCTTGATGACGTGTCACTTCCTGATTGGACGCCCACACAACAGTTATATGACATAACCTGCTGAGCTCGTGGATGTGAATCCCGTAACCTGTTGAGCTCATGGATAGAGCCTTGTTTTCTCGGCGTGGCGTATTGTAGAATTTGACAAAGGGGATCATCATCTCAATGCCCCCTACTACTTGTTATGTCCTCTAACATGGCTTGAGCAGGCTGGTTACAGGAAGAAGTAAGTCTCATCACTCCCGCAGCTCGACTTTTTCCTGTAACTGGCCTGCTCTACGCTGGTTATGTAGTCTATAGACATGTAGGCAAATGAATGATAACTAGATAACTATATACGTTATAAATCCTTCACATTCTTTCAGTGACAATGTTGCACAGGTTTCGAGGTGACCTGGCATGGGTTTTGATGTGCAGGCAGATTAGCCAATGTGTAGTTCTTCACAAGCCCCTTACTCTTCCTCAGGTTCAAATCTTGATATCATGGTCTAATGAAATAGGGTAACACACAACAACCCACATCATCATTTTGTCCCCAAAACATATGGAAGAAACATTGATTGAACTATTAAACAATAATCAATTCAATGTCGCACATGATACTGACATGGCCCCCTGAGGTTGTGTGGAAAGAGTCCATAGCACAAAAACATTGTCAGCTAGCTATTCAAAAATCTGATTACCCCTCTCATGATGACCTGTTTCTGCAAGAAACGAAAATCTGAAGCAACTGCTGATGATGAGAGGGGAAGGTCATGATACCTATATTGATCCCTCAAAGGATCGTTCAGTGTTTGGATTGGGTCTCTGGCACTTCCAAGGTTGAGGTTCTGAGATCCAATGCAAAGACTCTTTCCAACTACCTAAATCCTCACAAGGATAAGCACATTGCAAACCCACCCCAATTCACAAGAAGGACAACAAGAGAGCAGATTAACATTACAAGGCCCCAACTCACATGGGCTTGTCATGCAATGGTGGGAAGAGAGGGTGGGAAGAGAGGAGATATCTAGCTGCAATGCAATAGTTTCCACTTGGTTTCCACAAAACTTCGAGCCTAAACTCCAGAACTTAGTGGGAATTGGGGCATCATGGTTAGTCCTCCAAATGAAAGTTCCTCTATAAGCCATACACTAGCTCTGTGTTTGTGGCCTCAGCAATTGAAATGAAAAGAGTCTCTACACTTGGGGTTAATGATTGTCATGGCTAATCCATCATACTTGCAAGAATGAACATCCTGACTACACACTATACTTAAGCCCAAAATTTGTTCTTTCTGCTCACCAGGTCTCTTGTATCAATCTGATCTATTTTGGCAGCCAATATGAAGTCATTTTCACTAAGCCCACCTGCATCACAAAGGCATGACTCTAATGAGCTCACCAATCCACCAAAGAAAACAAATGTAAACACCTATTCAAACATGCTCGTAGATGATGTAGAATATGTTAATCCTATGTTATTTTGTTTCCTCTGTCTTAGTGCTCAAACAAAATAACATAGTAGCCAAAAAGAAGAAATAAGCAAGATAATTCCATGAAGAGCTTGCAGATGAATATCGCAGGCATGATAATGCATGGGTGCACACATATCACTACAGTGCACAACTATCATGACCACTTCTGAATGAGTAGCAGCACATCATAGCAATCAAACACAAAGGTGACAAAATAAATGTGACTGGAAAACAACACATTGGAAAGAAGATGGAAAATGAGAAAGTTGAGGAGGACGCACCAATACTGTGGGTCCAAATTTCTACTCGTCCCTTCTTGTAGCTTTCCAAGTGAAGGTCAGGATGATGGTTCTCAGCCTCAGCCACAACTGCAATCCTATCAAAAAGCTCCAAGCCTGCTTTGAAATCCTTCAAGTTCCAGTCTCCTTGCAGCTTGAGCCCTGCATCAGTCCTTGATATTCTCCACCCAACCACCTGCTAGAAAAAAAATGTCCATTACTTCCAATTTTCTCATTCTCATGGTAAGTACAAAATCCAGGGTCATTGCAAAATATGTACAAGGGATCTCGGCTCTTCTAATTTTCACAAAAGTCAGTGCAAGGTTCTCTTTGCAGCCAATATTGTACATGGTACAAGAATTGCAGCAGACTTCTAGTTTGGCAAGAGTTGATGGTACAAGGTTTCTTTGCAGCCAGTAGAGAGAGGGATTGAATCATCACCTTGCGGAGTAGGGCCTTTGCTTCATCTTCTGAGAGAGCAGGTGTCCCAGGTGCCAGGGGCTTGCAACTCTTCTCTGCAAGGCCGAATTGAGAGGCTGATGGAATCAGGATGTTATGGTCCGTACCCGCAAATCCAACAACCTTGTCCCCAAAATTGCTCTCCAACTCAGCTGGAAAGAAACCCACAACAAGTGCAACTCAGTTAGCAGCAGAACAACACAGGATTTCGTAGACATAATAAGACTATTTCTTCAGCATTTCTTGCTCATTTCTTCAGCAAGTTGGATTATGACCTCAATTTCTTAACAGTGCTACCAGCAAGCAAAGAACCCTCAGCTACTACTCCCTGTCAAGAACACATGAACCTTGGCTACTTTCCTAGGAAGAACATACGGCATTTGATGATCCTTCCTTCCAAAAATTTGTCAGGGTTTCGAAGTGTTTTCAGTGGCAAGGATTGGAGTTCCAAGAGAAGTACCTGTCGTTGGATCTCGACCTCCAAAATCGCCCAGCATATCACTGGCTCGGACGACCAAAAGACTCGGACTTCGTGGCCTGCTGCTGCTGCTGCCGCTGCTCCCTCCTCCTATTCCCGACAACCTTCGACTTCTTTGTTGCAGAAATCCATGGCTAGCCTTCAAAGAAGAAGAGGAGGAGGAGGAGGAGGAGGAGCAACAGGAGTTAGCGAATGCGGAGAGGGAAGAGAGTGAGGAGTCGACGACAGTAACAATGGTAGGAGAAAACGCCAAAGCCATCATCCCCCACACTGCAGCAGAAGAGATAGGCTCCCTCGGTCGAGAGAAATAAGCCTAACAAGAAGAACATCTCCTGCCACAGGATCCTGAAGCGCTTCCTTATAGATTGCGTGTATAGAGATCGGCGTGGGGCCCTCCCTTCCGTCGACTACCGAATTGTTTGTACCTATGCTTGATTGATATCTAAGGAGTCTAGAGAGTTCCATGCTCTAACTGATTCCGATTGCTCCTTGTAAGAAATGATGCACACACACAGTTCAGATTCTAACAGATTCAATCTGCTTCTGGTAAGAAATCATTCAGACTGCCCCTCCTGAGTAGATTTTGGTTGCTTCAAAGATATTTTATTCAAAATTGACAGATTTTTCCTTGTCAGAGGATGTATCCTTAGGCATCCTCAATTCATGTTTCCCAGATTTTCAGGGTTTCCCACAAGTGCATGATGATGGTCAATGTACAGTGAGTTATTAGTGCAATAACCATGCCACAGGTGGCTGGTTCTCACTATACCAACTAGTCTCAAATTTTGCTCAGGAATTGTTATTCCTCCTTACCTCTTTTCAACTCATCTACTGAATACAGAAGTGAGCATTACCATCACAGTTTTGACACAAGAAGCAACAAAGACTGCATCCTGATACAAGCTGTAACCACCATCAGCTGAAGAAACTCAACTCTCTGCTAAACTGGCAAATACAGACTTTCATAAGAGTAACAGAATACAAACTAGCACTACCCATTTGCTGGAAGTGAATATGCATTGGTTTGTTGATTTCTGCTGTACCAGACAGCTGAAGAAAATCAGTGCTCTCTGCTAAATTGGTAAATGCAGACTTTCATTAGTGCTGCAGAATACAAACTAGCACCACCATTTTCCGGGAGTGAATACAGGAACGGCAGATTTTTGAACTTAATGACATGCTTATCTTCAAAACTCAGTAGTTGGAATTGAGAGATCCGAAGTATCAATGATGTTAGTGAACATCATCTCTGATCAACTTTGCTCATACTGTATTATTATTATCCAAATCCTCTGCTGTTGTAGCCTCTTCGTCCAGTGCCTCTTTGGACTTGGTCTTCTCTGTTTCCTCCTCTGCGTCTTCATCTTCACTATACTCACTCTCATAGTCATCATCATACTCACCATTGGCAGTTGTATCTTCAGCTTCCTCGTCGGATCCATCCTCAACTAGTGCACCCTCTTCAGGGGTGACACCAACACGAGTGCCAATCCGGCTTCGCTTAAGAACTTTCAACTTCACATTCACTTTTCGGTCAATCCCAATCCACGTATCAGACAGGCAAAATGCAGTGAGACTGTATGTACCCTCTGCGGGTGCCTGGAATTTTGCCATCACTAGACGTGATCCACCTTTTACCCTTGCAACTGCATCACGCACAGCAGTAATTACTTCTGCATCACTGGCACCAGTTCCCTCTAGTGACTCTTGAATGGCCTTTGAAGCTGCAGCTATTCCACCTGCTTCATCCATGAAGTTCACACGCTGGAACACCCACACCGAATTTAGGCTGGTGTCAGCCAAGAGCAACCAGTAGAGCTCATCCTTAGGGTAAGGGAAGTGTGGTGCATGTGGATGGGCAGCCACCAAACCATTGGCACGCTGCAGTGTGATCCATGCACGCATGGTCACAATGTCACCTGATTGCACACCCTCCTCTCCTTCAGTCTCGCACACCACATCCAAATGGATAGATGGAATCATCTGCAGCACTGATTCAACATCTGCAGCATCTTGTGCAGAGAAACCAGCAGTGTTTGTCAACAGATCTGAACGCTCCTCAGTGGTCAGATCCCGCAGATCCTGCAGTGTTCGTACTTTCTGTGCAAGCACAAAGCTCGAATGTGAGTTGACTTCTGGGATCCTTGTAATGAAGCAACTCTATAGAGTGCATGGGCCAACTAATCCAGAATCAAACTAGATGCATAGTTACCCAAAGTTCTCAAAATGTAATCCAGAGCATGGCAGGACTCGGAGCACAATGTTTATGTTAAAGATGTACCTTGCGACTGAGTTTCTTCACAACTGTATCATCAAATCGTGGCAACTGCAGAAATGGAGCAACTCCATCTGCTGATCCCCCCGTTGCAACCAATCTCTCTGATACTTTCCGTGCGCTCAATGGCACTGCCTATAAACCAATTTGTCATCAGGCTTTCTGACATTCTCATTGACAAGAGTAACTCTACTACCAATGAGGCAAATCTAGAGAAAGATCCATCTGAGAGTGAGTGGGGTCAATGAGAAGGGCTCAGGAACTGATCCTCATCATAACACCTTGGCACCTCCTGGATCTCCAAACCATCAATTAGTACTTAGCTGTAAATTGTTGAGAACATAGAAAAACTCCAGTGTGGACACTGAGTTTTGGTTCCTAACAACAGATGCTTCTCCGCAACAGTTCTGGCCATTCACAGATTTGCCAATCCAGTGGTACACCAAAACTCTACTGACCTTCTGACTCTTCAAAATAAAGAACAAAGCTTCAAATCCAGAAATCACACAGTATGACTTGAGAGAACAGAGAGAAGGGGGACCTGAATGATGCTTTGAGAGAGTTCCATGACTCCAAGGGCAGGTCGAAGCCAACCATGGCCTTCAGCATTCCGAGCTGCCACTGCCATCTGCCAGCAAAACATTACAGCAAATTGATTGTAGAGCAGTTTGAAGTTTGACATCCACCCAGCTGGGTAAGAGAACACACCATGTTACCAGGGTGTATTCTGTCAGCTCCTAAATTCTGATCAGCCTATAGCATGCTGCAACTTCATATGGGTTACAGGGCTCTTCACTCTAAGAGTTGAATCAACTGAGCCTAACACAACAAAGAACCTTCAGGAACCTCCATACCTTCATGAGCTCTTCAAGAAGACGGGGAGTAAGTCGGAGCACATGTTGGAAGTCAGTACGCAGAACAGCAGGCACTTTTGCAGATTCTCTAGTTAGCTGTGCCAAGAGCAGCAGCTCTGTCTGTTTCTCAACACATTCAACAATCAGACAGTGTAAAGATGTTGGAGAAGGCATAGATAATCTTCTCATTTGACCTCAGCTACTCGCTGTCAACACCACAGCACTTACAGTTTACTAAAAATCTCAACACACTTTAGTGGCATGGAAAAGACTCAGTAACAGTATACCCTTGAGAGGCACACAATGTCACAGTTGGTTCTTCAACTGCATGAATTCACGAACAGACTTCTAAGGAGGAGGAAACAAGAGAACAACACAAAACACTGATTTTGGAAAGATCTATGCAAAGCATGAGCCCTTCTTCTGAACGTCTACAAAGCTATGCCCTAAAGAAGGAAACAAGAGAAAAACACAAAGCAGCAAACCTTGATGAGAGCTGGATGGCGTTTCCAGAATTTTGCCTGCTCTTGCTTGATGTTTTTGGGATCTAGGTTGAGTTCACTCCGAACCAAAACAAAAAGACGCTGCAATGGCTCATCATCGCTGCGCCGCACTGGCATCTCCACATACTCTGCTGCTTTAATCAAAACATCCATAACCTTGCTGCCATAACCACCATACATCCACTTCACAGGTTCAGAAATTCCCTCTAGCATCTCAGTGGAAGATAAGAGTATTACATGATTCTATTTTGGACCTGGAGGTATCAGGGATCTCAAGAGGCACAATGGCCAGTTCCATCCTCAACTGCACATAGAATTTGTACGAGTCCTCAAGAAAAACTCAATCGCACTGTGAAAACTCCTACATATGCCAGAAACGAACCTGGGAGCAAGTGATGGCTTAATGAAATAGTAGTAGGTTGAAAGTGTCTGGTGCATCACATAGTTGCCTGTGTATTTGGATGAGCGTGAAAGGTAGACTACTGCCACGAGCAGGGGAAGTAGGATGCCAAACCCTACCAGTGCCAAGACAATTACTCCTCCTGCTGCTCCCTGTATATTGAGCAAGATGGAAGGAAGTGCTATTCCCATTTGCAACCCCTGAAACAGATCCCAGATTATTCAAATTCAAAACCCACAACTTCTGCAATAAGTAACAAGCACTGAAGGAAGCACTAAACCCTAGTGGTAAATCTTCAAATCTTGCCATTGTCACCATGTTATTGCTCTGATGGTTCTGTGAAGACACAGACAGCTATAGAATTTGACACTTGCAATAGCAGCAATCAACAAGAACAAATGTTCTGTCAGAAGTGTGAGGGGCTTAGTTGGATTGACTCCACACCTGACGTCCATCTGGATGACCATACTTGTCATAGTTCTCCTTTGATACTGGATCTGTGAGTGCCTGGTAGGCCTTGGATATGTAATCAACAAAATACTTGTTTGCCTCTACATGCACAAAAGACTACCATTCAGCATGCCAGAAACCACCACTTTCCATATCCATACATCCCAGTACAAAAATTTAAGTTTTCCATGAGCATATAAATAAACCAACACATTATAACACATCTATGAGATTGCAAACAAATTCCATAACAACGATTTGAAGGTAACTGTTCTGTCCATTCCAGCAAAAACTAAAACTAACTCAACAAGAACACATCCAGTCATAACCTTATGAGCATCACTCACAAAGCGTCCGACCATTATCACCTTCATGATAAATAGCAGTGACAAGATGGTGACTTCATCAGCTCACATCAGTGGTGTAAATAAGTACATAATAATCTGCCAGAAATCTTTGGGCAAAAACCCCTATAACATGCGTGGCAGGAAGTACCTCTCACAGCATCTAACCTAGCATGTGACCTCCAGTACCCCCATCTCTAGAAATCTCTGGAAATCAAAGCACCTTTGAAGTTTCAAATGGGTGAGACATCTAGGATGGTAACAACACACCAGGATCCTTATTTTTGTCAGGATGATACATCCTTGACAAATTGTAGTATGCCTTCTTTATTTCTCCATCTGATGCACCTGATTCAAGGCCCAAGATTGAGTATGGCTCAAATATTTGGCTCTGTCCCCAATACAAACAGAAGAAGCAATTATCAAACCTTAGTCAAAAAATTAGTCTCTCTAAATCATATGCAGGCCCAATAGTTATGGCCCATGCAGAGTGTATGAGGGAAAACTCCAGATGGTTTTGTGAGGGAAACAAGAATAGAAAAAACTTTTGGTACCTGAATTCCAAAAGGCTGAGAGAAGAAGGGAGGGTGAACTAATAACAAACAACCACATCACAAAATAAAGGGAAGCGGTGGTGCACACAAACCTCCCGAGTCATAAGCTTGATGTAGTAGACTAACAATCCCATAATTATCCACAATAACACCATTGTCAGATTGCTGCATGTTGATACCCTGGCAATCTGTCCAACCCATGGCCCCCAGCCCCACAAAAGACCCACACCCTGTGATCAGGTTTCACAAGAAGGAGATTCAATTCCCTTTTTGACTCTTGATCTCTCTCGGCACCTTTGAGCTGAAACTATAGGTCCAAATTGGTGTCAAGAAAGTTCAGATCCTAGTTTGTGTGTGTATTCAAACCCTAAAAACTACAAACCATATTCGCATGGTCTACATCTGCCTTGAGAGAGTTCAGATCCTAGTTTGTGTGTGTTCAAACCCTAAAAACTGCAAACCCCACTCACTTGGTCTCCATCTGCCTTTCGATCACACACTTTGAGTCCTCTCAAAGATGAGAAAAACCACAGCTACAAAGATGGCATTGCTCCGTGAACAAAGAGCGCCGAATGAGCTCGGCAGCAGCATTGTACCTTATCGATCGTGAGAAAGTTCCAATTCACAACACAGATTAGACCTGAAAGAAAGAGAGAAAAGACAGAGAGAGCAGCTCACTCACCCGATTCAGTAGCGATGTCTGGTATTTGGTAGATCGCATACACTCAGAGCAACGACAATGCAAGTTCTTATTTTGTCGTGTCAAAGCCGTGGTGATACGGTAGATCGTCCATGGTACCACGAACAACCCCATCACCGAAAGAATAAAGATCGGGAACAGCGAGCTCATTTCCTCCGAAGCCGCCATGTCTCAACCCAAAATCCCAAAGATACAAAGACAAAAAAAAGAAAAGCTCCCAGATCCTGAGAACTGGATAAACCCCACCCCAAAAAAAGAAAACCAAAACCCAACCCAAAAGAAATCAAAACAAAAACTCAAAGAAAGCTCAAAGAAAGCTTAATCTGGGATGATCTCAAACCCTAGACAAAGCTTCGAACCCTAAAAGCCGTGAAAGTTGTTGTTTCTTTTCTTTTTTGTGCACGGCAGTGTAACAACGTGCTTATTTTCTCTTCAATTCCCTGGGTTAGGAACAGAAACCGAAAGAAAGAAAGACGTACTAGCTACGCAAACACACAAAACTCTGCCCAAACGTGTGAGAGAGAGAGAGAGAGAGAGAGAGAGAGAGAGACGCGCACACAGACACACAATTCACAGGGAGCGTCAAACCCTAAAAGTAAAACTATGAAATGTAAATCAAATGATTAACGAAACTTACATTTACTGCGACGTGTAAACGTGTGACGACGTGATTTGTAGTATGATAGATAATTTGGGTCTCATTTTTTCTCATTATATATATTTTTATTTATTTATTTATTTTTTTAAATTCCCCTTTTTTTCTCATTTTTTTCCTCTCATTACCTTTTACCTTACCCTAGGGTCAGTTTAGTCATTAATTAGCCCTTTGAATATTGAAATTAAATTTTGTGAAAATATGAAGCTGAGGTGTTGAAAATTGCCATACTATGGCAAACAATAATTTAGAAAAGAATTTCATTACTCATATGACAATCTCATAGTAGACTATTATTGTACATGATGAAAAGGTAATAATTTCAAATCTTGAAAATGAATTTTTCTTTGAATTTTTATTTTTTTTTGTCAATGTGGAAATTTACCCTAGCCTATAATAATCAATTCTTCTTCTAGGATATTTATATTATATTATACTATATTATTTATTTATTTTATTAATCATTCGCATTTTTTTTGGGGAGGTTATTTTAAGGGTATTGTTATTGGAAGGTTGGGGACAAAGGAACAACGTGAGAAGTTCAATACAAAGCATAGAAGTTTCATCAATAGGATGACATGTTTTTTCAATGTTTCATTTTTGTCATACATTTACAACGTCAAGTTTATTAACATACATGGTATATGCTTGATGTTTTCACATCCATTATGTGTGGATGACAAATTTTGTCCATTACATATGATATTAACTTCCATGTAGTTTAGGAAAATGGCAATTCTTTCATTCACATCTAATATATTAATTCACTTAGTTTGTCCGTCTGTCTGTGACGGGGGTTTTGAGGGGTGAGGGAGGGAGAGGGAGAGGCTGGTGAAGCAGCGAGCGACCGGTGTCAGGCTGTGACGAGGGTTGGACCATCACGGTTTCCACACCGGCCAAGTGTACAAACCAGGACTTGATCTCCACAAAGCATCGCAGCCGTCCGAAGGGAAGGAATGAGGGTCGAATCGCATCCCTCTCCCACCGCACCAAAGGCGGATATAAAAACCTTCCCCTCCCCCCCCCACTACCGAAAGAATTGACGATTATATAGAGGAGCGTGTTTTCAAAAATTTCCAAAACTTTCGGGAACCAAGGTTCAAAATGTCAGAACCGGGGTTTTGGGTTTTCTCACCCCCGTCGAGTAAGGGAGTAAATACCCGGACTCATAACCTGAGGGTACACACGGCTGGTTCTGATACCCACACAACGTCGGTCGAGACCATTGCACGTTCAAGGTGGCTGGAGTGGCGTAGCCACGGGTGTCCGAAGGTACCACTAGTTTCAATATATTTGATTACGTAAACATTGTCCTTTTCAAATTGTGTAAACAATGTAAACAATGTCCTTTTCAATTCATTTGATCATTGTCATTGCAAATATTGTGTGTGATCAAATCTTCTTTCTCATCTCATTTTTATACAAAGTTTTGTAGTTATAATAGGTAGACAAAGACACCCAAAACAAAGTTTTCTTGTTACAATAGGTAGTTTTACTTATTTTCACAAACAAGTTGATAACTTTTTGCATAAATACAATAACAAAACTTGAGATGCCAAAGGTTTAAATGGTACCTTTTTCAATCAATCTTTGTTATTTTCTTATGACAATGCAAATGTTCTTCAATCTTAATCAAGTGTTTAACAAGCTTTCAACTTCCATCTCTTATTAACTTATTCCCCATTTTCATATCTAGTCTATAATTCATAGTTGATAATTGAATCATGATTGTTGGTTTTGACACTTGGTAGTTACATTTGAAAACTAACATCTTGATGTTAATAGTCAAAAAAAAAAAAATTGATGTTTTTTTAATTGTTTTAATGGATGAAAATGAATGATGATAAAAAGATTTCATCTATTAAAACATCCCCACCAATTCCTATAAAACATCATGAAGCAAATTAATGAATAGAACAATGAAATTCAAGAAATTCACTAGAAAAAGCTTGTTTCCTTAAACTCACTCCCATTGTTCATAACACCTCTAAATCATATAAAAGAATAAAAAATACAAAATCAATGTTTTTGACTATTTTCAATTAATCAATTATAATGATCAACCCAAGTGGTGAGACTTAAACAATCTTTCATTTAACATTGTACATTTTTTCAAGGTTATGGGTGGTGCTAAAGGAATTCTTTCAACTTTTAACCCCTTGAAGTTTGGATGTGATATTTAATATTATTAAAGGTCAAATTGAAGATGTTAGTGATGATGTTGTTAACAATTATTTAAGGAACATTGGGAATGAAAGACAAGGTAAGAAATTAGCCAAGCAAATTTAAATAAAAGAATAAATAAGTAATATTATACATTACAAAGACAAAAGGTGATTTTTAGGGCACCATTAATTTTGAAAAAAAAATCCATATTTCATTTATTTGTAGCCTAATATGTTTGAGCACAATATTCACTACTTAGTTTCAAAACTACTTGTTACTTATTTTATTATATTAAAATATTTTAAAATTTGAATTTAGCTTACCCTAAACCCTTGTTATCGCCATAAAATCATCTACTTGTTAGTCCTTTTATTTAAAGACCCTAATATTTTGTTGCTTACACTACTTTTTTTTGTATATTTTATTATGCTTTCACTTTCACCTTCGTTCTATTAACACTCCCCATGCCTTCAACTAAAATTAAAAATTGAAACAAATATATGGTGCCAAAATTCAATGCAAACATAAGATTTCAATTATCTTTGGAAAGGTTTAAATAGGTGTATATGAAAAATTTAAGTAATAATAAGGTGAGAAATTTTTAAGTTTTTTCCAGCACTTAATACCCATAAATAATACCTTATTTGACACATTGTGGGAAAGATTAACACATAATGACCCTCCAAGCAACAAAATTATGTTGGAAACCATTACAATAGCGGTTTGCCCAAAAACAACATGGGAAACAAAACATTGATTATTTTGGTGGAACATTTCAAAAACATATTGAAAACTAGTTTAATCAATAATGTAATAGGTGTGGCAAGTGCTTGGCAAAATCCTCCCAAAAAGACATTTAAACATTACAATATGTTGGGCTACATTAACCTCATTAGTTTTGATTAGGTCAAGGGGCAGGTTAATTTGTCACATAAGCAATAATATTATTTGAAACATCCCCAATGGATAGGTTAAAATAATTAGTCTAGGAAAAGAAGGAGATGTTTAGTAGGTTTTTGTGTCAATTATAATAAAGTTAAAGTAAAAATTGTGTGTCTACATTGCAACTTATAACAAACTACATGGGATATGATAAAGGCGTTTTGGATAGGGGTGATGGAGATTTTATTTCAAATTTAAACAAAATAATATTTTTGTTATACATGTTTAAATAATAAACAATATTAAGTTAGATGATGACTTGAGAGTGTGTCATTGGATTCTTTTTTGTAATGGAATTAAACTTGGAAAACAATGTCATCATGAGCAAATGAGGACTTCAAAGATGAACTTGAGTTGCTTGTTCAAGGTGTTCAAGGTTGTTGCTCATGAAAGTTTAGTAGGCCATGCATTCACTTGGGTTTATAATATGTTGAGGAATGATAATTTGGCCCATATGGACATAACTAGGTAATTTTGAAGACTTTAAAATGTCCATAAAGTTACATGCAAAGATATTTTTCTTATCAATGTTTGCATGATTTTTTTTAAAAAAAAGGTGGTAGTAAATGTTTTCATAAATGAGTTAAAAGTACATAGAATTGTTAAATAGAAATAAATCCTTGACCTACACTTTTGTTTTGGTGGCTACATAATATATAAGGTTTTTTTTCAAATTCCTCAAGTAGGTGTATTGGCAAGGATCCTCATCATTAATTAGCAATAAATGGCAACTATCTTGGTGGATTGGTAGATCTTTTTTGGAATCCTACTTAGTTTTGGTGACCTAATGGAACACATTATTTAAATCTAACAACTTTTAATTTTTTTCTTGAAATATGGAAATTTTGTTTTTTTATTTTTTAAAAAATCCCTTTGTTGGATTTGCCAGCCCTTTTTTTTGTCGCCAAGCGATGAAAATTCGCCACAAAAAAACCCTAATAATAGGCACTTGATATATCCAATGAAGTTGGCATTATGGAAATGTTGTTGGATGGACAAACTTTACATAGTCATTTGATTGTTCTAGTTGATGGAAAATTGAATCATTATGCATAGTTGGTCCAAAAACCCATCATTCTATGTAGGCAATTTTTCATACAATTTCATCATTCCATGTAGTTGGTCTTTAGGGTTTTTATTTTCTTTTGAGTTAGCTTTGTAATCTATTATTTTATGTAAATGTTCATGCATGTATATAACAAATAATATTTTACTTTGTTACATACTTCTTCCTTTTGAACTTGTGAACAATCCTAGTTGTTTTGCTTTATTGGTTATAAGTTGAATTTTTCAAAGATGATTTTTGGTGCTTGTGTAAAAGCAAATGAAAAACCTAAATGAGTTGAAAAGGCGAGATTTTTTGTTTCAATTCTTGACTTGCATCAAATTTTAAGTGATTTTAAGCAAGGTTGTTATTTTTTTTGTTTGCTTGGGATGTGTATTTTTGGAACAAATTTAATTATTTTCTTAGAGGCAAATAAGAAGTACACCAATTGTCTTTCCTTTTAAGAAAACTAATATGAGCCTTGTAATTTTGACCATTGATATGATATTTCCACCATGAGAACATCTAAAGGTCATTTTGAAAGTTTTCTAATGTCATGGAATAAGATATATGATTTAGATAATGTTATAATAAACTAGTTGCATTATGAATTTATGGGTAAAGTAGTATTCAACACCATTACTTTGACCTATAAATATCATTTTGCATCATTTCATTTGAAGTTTTGTGCCCTAATATTTACATCGAAATTTTCAACTTTTTCCTACTTGGAAAAAGGGTAAGTTTGAAATTGGGGACTTTCCCCACGTTATCAAAATTGAAAGTTATAATCAAGGTGGAAAAAAAACTTAATTTCCTATTCATTTTTCATTTCATCCATCATGACATTATTGCAACCTTTTATGTGTCAAATGTGTTTTCTTTGAAGCTTAGGACATTTGTTGTTGTGCATGTTATTATTGGTTTGATAAACAAGAATCATTATGAGCTTCTTGTTGTTAATGGGGATAGGTTTGAAGACATTCAAGTCCATTCTTTCTCCATAGAATTTTATTCCATATAAATCAATAATTCATTTTTTTTAAAGCATTGGAAAGGCCACCAAGGCCTTGGTGAAAAATGTGGTTATAGGGTGCAATCATTCAATCATGAATTGCACCCAACCCTTAAGCCTTAAAAAAAAAACTATTATTGGCATCATTTTAAAATATTTAATATTTAAAAAGATGTTATTTATACTATTATGTTAAAGTTAGTATAAAGACTTCTAAAGACAATTGTTGACAATTATTAAAATTTGTCAAAAATAACTACACATGAATCCTTTTACATTGTAAAAGCAATGATTACAACTATTTTAAAAATCTTTTAGAGTAATTTTTTTATTCATTAGGTTTATTTCAAAATTTCGAAATATTTATATCCATATATTGAAAATAAAATTTTATTAAAAAATCATTCATAATTTTTTTATAAAAATATTAAATGCGTAAAATTTAATAATGATTTCAACTACTTTGGTACATGATTACAAAATTGCACCATATACATCAACAAAATCAAATGTTTTGACAACTACCCATGGTTTTATTATAATATTTCACATTTAACATAATAATTAACTTAAATATCTTACATTTCCTAATTTGTTGAAATTCAATTGACAGTCTAAAAAACCATAAGGAAATGTTAAAACTAGACCTTTTCAATTTTAAGATACTTTAACTAGAATATAAATGTTTTGAAGTTAAAGAAATAATAATACCTTTATCAAAGATATTTTGAAATAAGTATGCATGAAGAAAAAGGCCCATGTTGAATTAACAAGCATCACAATTTGAAACCAAAACTACTTGAAACAACTTTGTAACAAATGATATTAACTCCATTAGAACACATCATGTGAAACTTTTCCATTTCTAAACAATTCATTAATAATGGCACTATGATGATGTATATAATAATTTGACTTTGTCATGCCATGAAATATTCACACATGATAATGTTCCAATGATTGTAACATCATTTGATTTAAATACACCAAGAGCATTATATGTTGTAGCCATATATTAAAACCCCCTACAATGTGTTTAAAAGACTTTTTACACATATTGACTAAGTTTTAAATCCAAACATTTTGATCTTGTCCTACAATTGTTATCAGGGGTTTCAATGTTAATATGCTGAGCATTTTCCTTCAATCTAAAGAACTGGCACATTATATAAAACATCACAATTTTGAATGTATTTTTTTAATTATACAACAAACTACAATTCACAAGTAGACCACATTTGGATTTAACATAATTATAATTGGATCCATATAGGGCTACATAGAAATAGGTT
>Ga0209208_10005023_pt1 | contig 18553 bp, 17 predicted proteins | sample S1TSphfallax_3_FD_187694 | JGI IMG/M metagenome (GOLD analysis project Ga0209208, IMG submission 187694) | Host-associated microbial communities from peat moss isolated from Minnesota, USA - S1T2_Fd - Sphagnum fallax MG (SPAdes) (version 2) | ecosystem: Host-associated > Plants > Peat moss >... | reverse complement strand
ATACTCTTTAAGGTTTCTGACATCTCTCTCTCTCTCTCTCTCTCTCTCTCTCTTCTTTGTATTTTGGGTGTGTTTTTTGCAGCTGGTACAAATGCACCCAGCACAACTCTCACTGGTGTTCAGTACCCTCCCTACATGTCACACCAATACTGTGTTCTAAATCCCAACGTCGACCTCACGAATCTGACTGAAAACGTGGCGTATGCTTGCTCTCGATCTGATTGCACACCCTTGTACACAGGATCATCATGTGCGTTTCTGGATGCTGTGGACAATGCCTCTTATGCTTTCAACAGCTACTTCCAGTTCCAAAATCAGAATCCTGCAGCCTGCAATTTCCAGGGACTTGGTGACGTCACAACACAGGACCCATCACAGGGAACTTGCAGATTTATACTTGGGCTCATAGCTGAAACTCCACCATCAGGAGCACGATCAAGCTACATTCTCAACCTCTCAACAACCTCAACAATTTTTGTTCTCTTGAGCATCTTGTTGTTGATTTTCACATAGTAAAGCTTTGAGAACCATTTTTTTATAAATTTTAATGTAGTAATTTCTGAACAGAGGGGATTTTATTCAAAATCGGTCACATTTTCAACCTTAGGTGGCATAGTCTAACATTACTTGTACAAAGCCAAGTTTTTGGGCAGAGCAGAAATTTTTGGGTCATAAGTTAGTACCATAAGAAGAAGCAGGTTGGTTGTTTACCTTCTTCATTCAATTTTTTTGTGTTGTTGTTTGCTCTTCTAAGCATTCTTTTGGTGTTTTGCAACTAGAGCTCCAGACAATTTGAGCCTTGAATTAATTACATACAAGTTTTGAGATTAGTAGTGTGATAGGAAAAAGCTTGTACTGTAGCCTTTAGGGTAAGCTTTCCTCATTGACAAAAACAAATAATTGATTTTGTTTTCCAAAAAATCAATTTATTTTTTTGAAATTCCCAAATTGTATTATCATTATTATTATTTCTTCACGATATATATACAACACAATAATCTACTATGTGAAATTGTCATATGATGAGTAGTGAAATTTATTGGGATAAACACTAGTTCGAGTTTCCAACACCTGAGCTTTGTGTTTTCACTCACACATTTGTTTCAATGGTTAAAGTATTATTTAATGACAAAACTGAGCATATAGTAGGGTAAAGGGTTTAGGGTTTAGGGAGACAAGGGTTTAGGGCTTAGTGAGATTTGTCTCACAAAAACAAGTGATTATTTGTTAATTGTATAAAAAGCCCTAACCACCCCTACTAGGTATTGGATTAAAGCCCTAACACAAACCCTTAACCACCATTAGGTATTGGAATGTTGAGTGACAACAAAATTTGTAATAGCAAAAACAAAATGATTAGTCATTAATTAGATAAACCATAAACTCTATTAAAGACCCCTTTAAAATTTTTAAAAACACCACTAACAATATTAATCAACATGAAATTTTGATTTTTTGAATTTTATTAGTACAAAAATTAATTTTCAATATCAATTCCCAAGGACTTTAGAAGCAACTACCACCCGTTTTATTCATTAAGAAAAATGTCAAACTAGGTATATACCATATTGGCAATTAGACAAGAGAAATAACAATGCAAAGGAAAATGTGAGAGATGGGAAGTACATAATGTGAAATAATAACATTATTTGGAATTTTTTTTGTAGTCCTAGGCTAGGTTTAGGGCAACTTGGTTAGTGTAATTAACTTGATTAGGGGGTGTATTTAGTGGATTTGCTATTGTATTTGGAGAAATTAAATTTAAAAAGTCCAATTTTAGTCCAACATTTTTTGGCCTTTGAAGTGTAATTTCGACTAATTTTGCTCATGTGTTGAGAAAATTCGCGAATTTTTCTATATTACAAAATTGAGATTATAATTTTTTTATAAAAAAAACACTGCCCAAGGCCAACAGTAGACCGTAAGTAAAAATAAAATAAAATTATCGCTTACGAATGAAGCTGCCCAAAATGCATTGGATGCCCAACTTTGTCCCAAGAGGAAAAAAAAAACCCCCGGAATTATTTTAAATAATTAAAAAATAGAAAAATAAAAAAAGTACTAGGTTAGTAGGTTCGTAGCTTTCGCTACAAGTCTAGTTTCCCGCGCTTTCTTACACCAGTTCCGTTACCGTCTATCACCGGTGACAAAACCGGCCACCCACCAGGTGAGAGACATGACCAGCGACAAAACCGGCCACCCAATAGGTGAGAAGTATGACCGGTAGAAAAAACCGGCCATCCACCGGGTGAAGATTATGACCGGTGACAAAACCGGCCAGCCATCGGATGGAAAAACCGGGCGCCCGTGACGACGGCCCGGGGGCGACATTCCCGGGTCCGTGCTACAAGACGTTCCGTTGGACTGGTTTTGAGAAAACAGTTGGAACACAACTGGTTTGGGAAGGGGGTTCGAAAAAGGGAGGGAAGAAGGGAAGGGAAGGCAAGGGAAGGGAGGAGAAGACGAGAGAAGAGAGGAGAAGACGACGACGACGGCAAAGGCGGCGGCGCTCATCATTGCAGCAAACAAACGGACGCGCACCCAATCCCCCTCCTCCCATTCTTTTGTCTCTTCTTCTCTGCATTGCCTGCTCTGCCTCGCCTTGAAGCTGCAAAGGTGCACTTGAAGATCTGACTGACTGACAGACTGACTCATTTAACGCTCTTCTCATTCATGGTACCCGCTTCGAATCTCTTCAAGAGTTTTTTGTTTTTTAAGGTCGAGAATTGTTGTTGTGTCTGGGAGCTGGGAGATTTTCCTCCTCTCATTGTTGTTTTTGTGGTTGTGTTTGAAGTTGACGAGCTCTTTTTTCCACTGTAGTTTGTGAACAGAGACGAAACAGTTTTGTGGCTTGTTGGGTCCTAGGTTAAAAGTGGCGGTTTTGGTGCGCGGGGGGGGGTTTTGGAGAGGGTTTTGGGAGCTTTTCAAGAGCTTGAAATCCGTGTCTTCTGGGGACTTTTCATTATTAGGGTTTAAGTTTGTTTTGGAATCAAGGGATTCGACTGCGGCTGCTGCTGCTGCTGCTGATGATGATGAAGGGAGTTTGTGGGTGGTGGGAATCGCAGGAAGAATTGGATGAGATGGTGGCATTGGAGCAATGGGATGGGTTGGCATTGAGCCAGCAGCTGAGTGAAGTCTGTCTTTACACTCCTCTTCACAGCCCTGATCTGAAGGAGATTGTAGTAGTTGAGACGAGTGTTGCAGAGCAGTTTTTGCAGCCGCTGGAGGAGATAGAAGAGGTGAATCTGGCGGATCAGGAAGAAGAAAATGATCGTGATGACCCCCAAGACCAAATTTGCAGCCAAGATGTGTTCTGGTACCCACCTCCTTATCTCCTGAATTCCACCATCTCTTAAAGTTTCCAAGTAGTTCTTCTTCAAGCTTTGGGACTTGGGAGGAGCAAGTGATCTGATTTCATAATGATAGATGGGTATTGGGTTTTTTTTTGGTTTTGGCACAGCACCCCAGATTTCATCACTCCTATTGAGCAACAATTTCCTGTTCATTTTGATGTGAACAAGGTAAAAGCATGCTACACCCCCCCCAGTCCCAAATTGCTTCTTGTCAAGTATGAGGGCATCTTTTGAGTGTGGTTTTTGTCTGCACACACGTGGAAGTCATGCTCTATGAAGGTGTGGCTCTGGCTGTTTTTCAACTAATCAAGAGAAACTGTTTTCTAGTTGCAGGACAATACCAGACAACGAATTAAGTCGCCAACAAGGTTGACACCTTTGCGATACAAGAGACCAAGACCAGGTAATGTGAGCTGCAGTTGTCATGGCATGTCACAAAGCTCTGTTTGTAAACAAAGATAGGTGTGCAGTGTCTGACTGGTAGAAATTTTCATTTAATTTTATTTTTTTGGGGGTGTGTTTTTAGATCCTCAACTGCAACTATCGACCTGGTTGAAGGAAAATGAGCAAGTCCCACAACTAGAAGTTCCCTTGCTTCCAGAGAAGCCCAATTTGCAGAATGAGGATGGTGCAGGATCAATGAGAGGCAAGTTGGTGAAGGAGAGTGCTTGTGCATTCATGCCTTCACATCCCGGTGTTAGGTCAAAGCATCACCGGGTTGATTCACCAGTCTGCATCCGCAATCCTTTTGTGCAAGGAGACTCAGAGGAAAATGCTGATACTTTGCAATCGGCAAGGCCACCAGGTGTGTGCATCATGGACATATGAAGGCTGGAGTGCACTGATTTAAGTTTTCTTGTCCATTTTTCCATTTCCCATATCTGCTTTCTAGTTTGTATACGGTTTTCTTTTTTCCTCCTGCAAGGTTTGATGGTCTTTTGGCGTTTTTCTAGAAAATATTTAAACATATAATCAGTTTTTCTGAAGATCTCCAGTTCAAGTGGATTCAATCTTTCTTTGGACCACAGAGTTTTCTGTAGAGGTCGAGGTCCCATGTCACCAAGGTTACTAGAGGAGATTCTATGCTGTTTAAGGGTTTGATGAAAAAGAATTGTGGTGTGCAGTGCCCTTGGCACCAAGGTTTGCACAAAGCGGTATGTCCCGGTACAGTGAAGATTTTCATGAAATTCAGGTATGTAGGTAACCTTACTTTGATGTCTTTATTGTTTTGTTTCATGGGTTCATTATTTTTTCTGTAAGGAAACAAGGTGTTTTTTCTTCTCTTCTTTTTCCTGACTTGTCTTGAATTCCAGGAGATTGGGCAGGGGAATTTCAGTCGAGTCTACAAAGTTCTAAAGCGCATTGATGGATGTCTTTACGCAGTTAAACGTTCAATCCATCAACTCCATCAAGATTCCAGGAGGTACATTGTTGTTCCTGTGCTTCTCGTGCAGCTGCTGTCAATCAGTGCAGAGTCCAGTTTTTTAATGCACTTTACAAGTCATGGGATCCAGTTGATATTGTATTGCTCCTTCAATTTTCTAAAAGACTGAAAGTAGCCTTCTACTCTTTGATGCTGTAGGAAGCAAGCACTTACAGAGGTTCAAGCACTTGCAGCTATTGGTAAGGATTCTAAGCATTGATCATCTTTCCATTGTAAAACATTTCAGCAAAGTGTCCTGGGTTTATGTACAAGAGTTTCCATTATTTATCTGTATTGGTGGTGGAAATAAATGCAGGTATGCATGAAAATGTTGTGAGGTATCACACTGCGTGGTTTGAAAGTGACTATCTCTACATCCAGATGGAGCTCTGTGACTCCACCCTTGGCCAATATGCAGCTTCAATTCCAGCAACTTCCTTGGAATGCTCATTGCTGACTGCCCTGTGGCAGGTGGGCTTCCTCTTCTTGCACTTTGAATCACATTACTGACCCATAAGACCCCTCACCCTTTTCTTTGTTTGCTTTGTGAAGTGATTGTGATCTATTTACAACAATTGTTGTAATGCTATCATTCCTTTTTTCCAAGCTTCAGAAGCAGATTCAGGTATTTGTGAAGTTATTTGGTGAACTGATTGTGTTTTTTTACCCAGATGGCAAAGGCATTGTCACATATTCATGCAAAGGGATTGGTGCACCTGGACTTAAAGCCAGACAACATCTATGTCCTTGATGGAGTTTTCAAGCTGGGTGACTTTGGATGTGCAACTCGCATTGATGGGAGTTTGAGCTTTGAGGAGGGTGATGCACGGTACATTCCTCTTGAGTTTCTCAATGAAGATTATACTCACCTCTGCAGTGTGGACATGTTTTCTCTTGGAGCTTCCATCTACGAGCTTGCAACAGGTGTCACACTGCCATCTTCTGGGCCCACATACAAAGCTTTACGGGAGGGGAAACTGGCTGTCCCCCCTGGTTTCTCATCCTCATTTGAAAATCTTCTCAAGGTGGGTAGTCAATCACCTTCTGTAAATGTGATAATCCTGGTCATTCTTGTATATGAGACAATGTCATTGGCTTGCACATTATTTAAAATCCGGCTGAATGAAAACATTGTATAACTGAATAGAAAACAGAGCTTTTGATCCAACAATGCTCACAAGGCCCAAACTACCACTGAACTGAGCAGCTGAAGATCTTGCTATAATTTCTTTGTTTCTAAAAACTTGATTATTTTTTTCTGTAAATTGTGATATCTTAAGTGATGTGAGCTGCTGGTGTTTGTGCAGGAGCTGATGCATCCTAATGCAAAAAGGAGACCTTTGGCAGATGATGTACTCAAGCATCCTATATTTAGTGGGCAAACTTTGGGTATGAATTTATCTGAGGAAATAACGGCACTCACATGAGTCTGTCATCTATCTATTGTATAACTACGCATTAGAATCTAGGACTAGAGCAACGGTTAAATTATCTCATAGAGCATCCGTCCATCACCAATCAGTGTTGGGTTTTAAGAGCATTGACCACCCTGTTGAATCAGGGTGCTTGCAAGAAGGTACACACCACACACACAGAGGTGTGCAATCATTTTGGAAGAAGGATTTGGCAGTTGAGAAATATCCAGTAGTGGTTGGGAGAGGCTTGTATTCCAATATTGGCAGCAGCATAGGGAATAGGGCTTTGTTTTTGTCTCATGCTCATACAAGTTTTTTGGCTTGAGGAAAGAACAAAGCAAATTGGAATGGCAGCATATTTTATGCTGTTGAAAAATTTGGTTTGTACATACTGTCTCAAAGAGACTCTTTACTTCTATATACATGGGAAATCAAAGTTCCCGAGTTTTTTTAGAGTATAGCTCTGCAGTTCACAAATAAGACTATGTACACTGTTGATTTCAATTAACATTTGGACTATGTTTAGATGGGAAAAACCCATCAAGATCCAGACTGGTATCTATAAATGCTAACGCTCAACTCTGGGAATGCATCTTCGAAGGCAACAAAGAAAATATCATATTATCGGCTCCCAGTTGAAAAATTGTTAATTTATACACCTCAATCAAAAATGCCTCGAAAATGTGAATTGGACAGAGCCAGTAACACATAAACATCTGCACTTAATGGACCATCTCTCAAGTCAGCTCTTACATAGCAAACACAACTGTAAAATACTATGACCAATATAGAAGCATCAAGGTTTTGCTCAGATTTTCTTTCTTGGTAGTATCTCCTGTTACCTAATCGTTTCTATTTTTCAGAAATGTAATACACTCTGAGAAGTATGGCAGACACATATTGTAAACTTCTTACAAACATTGACAAATTGATAAAAACTGAGCAAGAATATATTGGGACCTTATGTTCAAAAACTGAGAGCCTTCAAACTTATTTCAGATACTTATATTGTGCACACCATCTTTTCATTTTTATTTGTAACCAGAACACAAATCAACTACTTTCAAACCAGTGTTTACTTTCAAACCACACCTCATGTTAATGAAAAACCTTTTAATTGTATCCCAAATCACGGTTCACCACAAGCATCTCGTGTAATGGAAAACCTTTTGATTATACTACATGTCATCCACACAAGTATCCAAAACATGGCTTTCAAAAATCTTCAAATAATTTAGTTGGGCCCCATGGCTCCTAACACCACTGCAGTATCTATTACTAGGTATTTACCATCACGGCGAGACCCAAAACACTAGCTAATCATTAATTACATTGACAAACACACCAAAGCAATTTGTCCTTTCCACCATCCCCTACTAAACTGAAAGCCAAGATGGTGACACAGTACACCTAGTTCAAAATACCTCAAAAATCAAACACAAATACACACCACAACAGAGTGAGAACAAATGCTTGTATAATGACAAGAGGCCACAAAATAGAGAGAACTGAAATACATACAACATACATTGGCATACATTGCATATTGAGCCTGTTTTCAATAGCATCACAATCAGATGTATGGACAAAAACACTTTGACAATGGTAAAGCAAATTTTTGTGTCAATTCCAGCAAAACCAAAACAAACAGGACTAGGTCATAACCTTGAGAGTGTCACTCTCAAGTGTTAGACCAGCACCTTCATAGATTGCAGTAGCTCCAAAGTACAGCATCAGCTGTTTCAACCTAGACCTGTTGAACATACACCCAGACAAAAGGACAGTTTCAAAGAGTTGTTAGATTTTTCAAATTTCTTTTGAAGTCAAGGTTGTTACTGCAGCTATACTTTACTTGATCTAACCTTTGCAATCCATGAACTGAAGCTGTTTCATGACACTTGCATTCAGACTGCCACAGCACGTTGGGGATCCATGCTGACTTAGCTTGAATCCTTTGGTTTTCATACTTCTCAAACTGCCACAAATTGGACCTATTTGGTAACATGCCTGCTTACACAAGAGGGAATGGTCGAAAGGTTGCCCCTCCATTTCTTCAGCAGTATCAAAGACCCAGTAATAGAGACCTTATTTCAATTCAACTAAATCTTCATGAGAGCTCCACAATAAGCTTCATTGACACATGGAACTGTAAAGACATGCACCATTTCCACAGGACCAATCCAATATGCGACACTGGAACATAAAGAGTTTCAATTACAGATGACACAAATGCATGACATCATATTCTTCACGAGAGTAGACTATATGATTATCTCCATCGCTCATATAAGGCTCCTGAACCACTGGTCATAAAATTGTCTGGGATGATGAACACCTGCAGTTCAGAATGAGACACAAAATTCAAAGTGTGTTGCAATGGAGAAGGCAGCACACAAGCAGAAATATATCACCTACTCAGCAGAATGTTTAATAACATCAAGGACCCAATAGTCAGTCACATTCATCAGGAACAGCTAGTGAAAACAGAAAGAAATTGGATCTCCAGATATTACAAAACGAGGCTGATCTTTCTCAATCTTCAGACTTTCAAATAAAACCAAACACCCCTCAAACATGCAAGATCATGAAAGATTACCTCAGAATGATCAGCATGAGAAGAAAACTTTGTCTTGCTCCTTGATGTTCACGTGAAAGATGCCAGAGATCACACCACAACACCAGCCTTTCCAAATGCTCCACTCTGATGACCATCTGGCAAGGGAAAAGAACTCTCTATGCAGCCCATTTGGTATGGGTTGCACCTAGGCTACTTGCAGCTTCTGGCAGACAATAGGGCATCCTATTTTTCATATCCACAGAGCTGCAACAGATGGACCAACAGTGCTTGACACTAAGCTTGGGCAAAGCAGGACAGAGAGTAAGAGAAAGAAGCAGACAATGAGAGAAAGAAAAACAGGTCAGAGAACCAAGTCGCTTCTGTTCTTGGGCTTCCCTGCTTCATGAGGCAGGAAAGAGATAGAGTGACAGTCAATAGTCCTATACAATAGAGATCCTAAAAGTGCTGCACAAGTGCCCCAATGCTGTCTGGTTTGAGGGTTCCAAGCCCTGGATTATGGAGGGCAACTTCCCAGGCTGTTGTGAGGAAACACCACCCAACGTCTTTGCAAGAAACTCTTTTGGGTCCTTGACATCCTTTAAAGGGTCATCCTCTGCCTTTGAAGAATTGTGCAGCTGTGCATAAACAGCAGTGTAACCAACCACCTCATCTAAGTCTGGAACATCCTGCTCTTCATCAACCCTTTCTTCTTCTGGTTTGACCAGAAGTGTCACAACACTATTGAGAAGCTTCCCACAGTAGGGGGTGGCTGAGCCTTCCAGCAGTGGTGTAAACAGCATGGAGGCAGCCACAGCACAAAGCTTGATTTCTGTCTCTCCAGTGATGGATGAGAGATTTGGTGACCAGACATTGTCCAGGATACTGAGAAACAAATTTGGCTGCACTGAGTTTACTGTGTCAATAACCTTTGAAGGGCCATGCTTCACAACAAAAAGGGAAGCAAATATAATGAGCGACTTTATGAATTTTCCAGTGCTCCGATATTGCAGCCTGGAAAAGAGAATGGTCCAGATCTGACCCATGTAGGGAGAGAGCACTTCAAAGCTAACATTCTCAATAACAGTGTTCAGGATGAAGAACCCCTGGTGGTCAGTGTTCTTGGAGGCAACAAGCTTCTCAAACACTCCCAACACTTGTGGCAGCTGGTTCCCTTGATTGATCTCTTGTGGAGCCTTCTGGAGATATGCCTGCAGAAGCCTCACTAAGCCAGGTACATTGGCTTGGCGCTGCCACAAAATGGGTGTCAACAGCGGAGGAAAGAATGCAATATAGTTCGGAGGAAGTGGAGGCATTCGGCTCTCAATCAACTGTGCCATAATCTGGAAGACATATGGGGCAAACTCTGTCACATCCTGCTCCAATACACTCTGGAAAACAGGAAGCAGCATATTTTCAAACACTGTTACTTGCTCTGGATCCCTTTCGCATGCCTTTTTCACTAGGGCTGCAACTGCTTCAAAGAGATAGTGGTTGAAACTGGGGTTGGAAGGATTCTTGCAAACCTCTGCAAGAATACCTGTCAGCTCAGCCAAGCATTGTGGAGCAAAAGGCCCAGCATCTGCAATGGATAAAACTCTCATAATACACCTCATGATGTAGGAATTCTCCTGAGATTCTGGAAGCTTGAGGGCACTGAAGAGATTTGTGAGAAGAGGTTGCAAAAATGGAGCTAGGTCAGCTGCTGTATAACGCAGCTGCTTCCCATCCTTAAGTGCCAATAGCTTCTCAATGCACAGAGCTGCATAAGAGTGCACCACATTTGACTCAGCAACCAGAAATCCTATCAACTGTGGCATCAACTCCAATGTTAATTGCTTGCGAATCTGACTGCGGAAGGTTGTGAAGAACTTCAAAGCATCGGCCTTCAAGACTGCATTTGAATTCACATCCTGAACCCGAAGCTCTGGCACTATTTGAGAGTCAAAAAATTGTTCAATGTTCACAAGGTCAGTGCCAGTAGCCCCCAGTGATGCCTGCCGTGGTGCCAAAGTCACTATCAAGTATAGTGCACAATCCTTTGCTTTCCAGTTCTGGGCCGGATTGGCTGCATACTCTTGGATCATGTTCTGAAGATACCCAGAGAACATTGATGTCACCTGTTCTCGGTAATGTGTTGACAAACCTTTCACAAGCTCACATGCAATTCTCCTCCTGCAACAGAAGATCATGAGATCCATTAAGGAATATTGCCAGTACAAATCAGCAAAGCCACTGTTAATTTTCCACTATCATACTGAAACACCCTGCTGCAAGGAGACTTGCAATGAGCAACATGTGCTGAAGTAACTGAATGGCCTGGCTCAATTGCAAAGCCAGAGTGATTGTGCTTCTCCAATCTGAAGACCATAAGATGTGTCTTCTCATTCAAGAAATGTGACACTCAGGAAAAAATATACCATATACACTTGAGATCACTGCAAATCATAGACAAAAAAGTATCTATTTCCAGACAACTTGAGTTGGAATCAAGAACAGAGCATATTTACCTTGTGTCCATGTCACTGCCTTCTACATCCCTCCTGATGTACTCCACATGATTCATCTCAAAGAGCTCTTCATCCTCATCTCGAATCCTCACATTGGGAATAACAATGCTCTCAGAAATCTGTTTTAGGGTTGCAGGATCGCTAAAGAGCTTGTGATGCACACTCTTGCTCACAGTAGTGAGAAACTTGATGGCAGTAGTTGCCAACCAATCTTGACTGGTAGAGATAGAAACCGACATAAGAAGACTCCAAACATCTGTCGCAAATTGGCCCAAGTAGCCCTGAAACTCCTCCTCATTCTTCTCCATGTAAAGATTGATGTTCTCACAAATGGCTGCTTTGAGTTCATCAATGACACTGGTTTTCTCAGGATCAGTCTCTTGGATATGGGGATTGGTGTAAATCAAATACTTGTGAAACTCACCCATCCATTCAGCCATATGGTTCTCAAAAAACTCAGGAAGCTCCTGGAAATTCAGTGAGTAGAAAATGCGACAGGAAAGGCGTTGACATTCCAATGCAGGCTTCAAAATTGCTGGGTTTTCTGAACTTGATCCAATGACCTGTCCTGTCTTCAGGAAAATCTCAAGTAAAGGTGCAGCGAACCCATCTAGGCAGTACTTCAAATCAGCGAAAAGTTCATTGCTCTTGTATTGGTATCTGAAGCGCTTGAAAATGGAATTTGAGGTCTGAAGAATGCCATTGATGATATTGTAGTCAGTTGCAGATCGGAGGCTCACAACAAGCTCAGGCAATAAGGTTTGCCACTTACTTGGAAAATCATGTTGACTCATGATGGAAAGAGCTTCACTAAGCTGTGACTGGATTTTGGGAGGTGTGCTGAGCATGAGTGTGACAATCAAACCCTTGATCTGCTCCTTCTCAGGGTCTTGAATGGGGTTAAGAGCGGGTGGGAAGTCTGGGTCCAGAGGAGTTGCCCATCGATACTTCACATGGTTCTTGAAGTTAACAGCTGCCCCTTGTCGTACCTGAGCATCCACCAAAGGATCTGAGAGTAGCCGCAGGATTGTAATTCCATACCCAGGTTGATCAGCTACTTGTTTCAGGAAACTTTCTGCCTGTTTCCTCGGTTCCGGATTCGGTGCAAGTGTTTGCAGAAAACAGCTAGACAATGTCTTTACTGTCTCCTCCGTGTATTGCATCTTGGCAGAACACACTTCAGTTCAACACTTTCAAATTTTCGTTTTCCCGCTGTAGAAACCCTAAATCTCTACACTTCCTGTCTCTTGCACTGAGAGCAAAAGTTGCAACAAAAACCTCCCACTTCTTTGCAAAACTGCAAACTGCAGAATCCAACGTTCAACACAGCGGAGTGAAAAATCTCCAAAATCCCTCCCTTAAGCAACGATAACAACAACAACAAAGCAAGGCAGAGATAGATAGTTCCAAACAAATGTTATACAAAAAACAACAGAGGACTTATGACCTACAAACTTGGGAGGCAAGTAAACAGTGGCACTCGTTTCGCTTGCATCCCAAGACAAGACAAGATTAGACCGATTCATTCTTCCTTAAACTTTTATTAAAAAACCAAAAAATATTCACACAACAATGAAAAAAGAGACGAGGAAACCGAGACGTACCAGGGAGCGCAACAGATAGAGAGTTCCCCAGAGAAGCGAAATCTTTCTTAGTGCTGCTACTCCAAACTCCAGCCTTGGAAATAGTCTTCCAGTAGGGTGAAAAAGAAACAGAAAGAAAGAAAGAAAGAAAGAAAGTTCCAAGAGGGGAACCAAAAAAAAACAACAACAAAAGGAGTTGAGGCTACTATGGAAGACAAAGGAGAATTGCAGCTAGAGGGGAGAAAAAGGGGAGGGAAAAGAACTGAGAGAGAAAAAGAAGGGAGCGCGCGCGCAAGAGAGAGAAGAAAGACAGAGACACACAGAGAGAGAGAAAACACAGCAGGCAAAAAACACAAAACGCACAACAGGCGCTCAAACAACACGACAAAGACCTAACCCTAGAACCATTATGAAAGACTCCACACCTCCTCATGGATGTCACATCCGTGAAGAGGTGGATGAATACAGATTGGTTATGATATTTCTGGTCCTTAAAAGACAACCAGGCCTACGAAACTAGTGGGTGGCAAAATTTTCTTCATCCGTGAAGGCGAGGTTACGTGGTTCGTAAAAGTAGGGCAAAGAATAGGTGAACTGGTCGTCGAACAGGCATGGATGAATAATTCCAAGGATGAGAAATTTGGAGGAACTGGGATATATGGGAGATTTTGCATAATGTCTGGAATGGTCATTCCTTGGACAGTTTTATTTTGCATAATTTCTGGAATGGTCATCCTTGGACAATTTTATTTTGCATAATTTCTGGAATGGTCATCCTTGGACAATTGATTTTGCATAATTCTTCATATGCTTGTCCTTGGACAATTTCAAAAACAATTTTAGAAACAATTATCTCATTTTCAAGCCTAATTATCTCACTTTTTAAAAAATAATTACCTTCTTTCTTACTAACATCCCTAATGAATACCTAAATATTTTTCTAATGATTATTTTCTATTTTTATAACTATTTCACTCATTTTCCTTACCCACCAATATGGATATGAAAAGACCAATTAACACATATCTTTTCATGTTCATGATATTTGCTAAAATTATTGAAATTTTGTTCATTGTCCCAATCCATTGGGTTATTATTACAAATACACAATACAAGGCATACTTCGCATGTTTAATCTTCAAATGCTGAAATTTTGGAAAATATATTTTGAAATTGTTCAGCTTCATTTTTCTAAACACTAAATCATTTTCTAAAGGCATAAAAGGCATAGTCATTTCACAACAAGTTGCTTGTTCAACCTTTTTTTATCTATTTAGATAGCCATTGAATTGACCAAAACAAACAATTCAACATATTGCAAATTTGTCATGTGTTCAATTAATATAAGATCTTCAACATGAGAATTCATTTCCTTCAAAATTGAAATTTAACATATTGATTGATATAGCATAACTTCAATGGTGTGAATGTGATTTTGAAAAATATTGTTTTGACGAAAAAATGCATGATCCAAAAAGTTATAACCAAGTCTCCTTTGAAAATTTGGATAAGTTACACAATGTAAATGTTTTTTGCTTTCCTCGATTGCATTAAAATTGATCAAATCAAACCTAATTAGCTAGAAAAATGTTTAACAAACATATCCCAAGCCTAATGGTCAACAAACCACCAACAATCAACCAATGTATGTCAAGTGTAATCGATTAAGTGTTGTTACATCAACATTGATTGATTAATTGATGTGTAATGGATCAATTGAAACTCATCGATGTCCAAATTGGCAACCTTGTCGACAACATGTGATCCTATAGGGTTTCATGTGGCCCGAATATGATAAGCTTAGGGACAAGAAAAAAAGGAAAAGAAAAGATTTATGCTCACCAATCATGTTGATGTAACAACTTTTCTTCATGTTCCCTTGCATGAATGATTATTGCCTCCCCTTCTAGGAAGACTGAAGGTACATAAGAATGATTGTTGATACATAAGCTTCCACTGAGCTTTTAACATCTTTGGATTTCGTGTCCTTCCTTTGCCATTTATTTTGTTGCTGCTTGTAGTAGCATCCATAGACTCTTTACATTGTTTTTGCTTCCTTTGAAGTCCTTCATTTATTGAAAGCTTTCCATAGACTCTTTACATTGTCTTTCCTTCCTTTGTCCCTTATATTAGTTGATGGGTTTATCAACTTCAATCCAAAAGGGGATTTGGCTAAAAATAAGGTTGCCAATGCAAAGATTCCAAAGATATTGACATCTCCCCCCCCCATATTTTGTCATTGGTTTGTTGACTTTGTCCGTAGGGAAAAGGCTATGCATTAGTGTAGGATTTGAACTTGGGGATAAAATTTTGGCTCACTCATTGGCCAATGTGGAGATGATAAGTGTTCAAAAAATGAAAATTTTCACATGGATGTAAATTTTTCATGTTTAGGTGGATGTAACCCTAATTACATTAGGCTTGTGTATTATAATATTGGTGGATTTTTTGGAGGTTCTGCCATGGATTCCGTTACATTTGCAAAGTAGACCTATTTTTAAGCAAGTGAGAACCTGGTGGTGGTTTGTTGAATCAAACAACAACGTTGAAGCACAAACCACAATTGACACGGGAGCAGTTGCATGTGGTGTGTTTAACAATGTTTAGGGCCACTTCCACCTTACACATGATGAGGAATCTATTGAAAAAAGGTATGTCTTGGTTCAAGCTCTTAAGGAATATAGTGCCAAAGTGTTCAACATTGATTACTTAAGCTTCCAAATTGTTGGTAAACTAGAGTCCATTGCACCAAGCTTATGTGCTCCATGGTTGTCAATGTTAAAAAGTTTTGCCTTCTCCTCCTCCTCTGCCATGTTTGTGCATGCCAAAGTAGTCCAACTTCATTTGCCAATGTGTGGCCTGAGTTTGGTGGGAGAGGAGGTCTAAGGTCCACTTGCTTGCATGCCCATGCCATGGTTGCTGATTTAGTAACCATGTTGAATGTTCACAAATTAACAAACTTTCCAGTAGTAATTCTCTAGTTATTGCATCTAATCATCCATGGTTTAACCCACATGAATTCAGAATGGCAAGTATTGAAAGTTTAGCCTAATTGCAACCCTTCCTTTTCAAACTTAACCTAATGGCAATTGGGTTGTACTTAAAGATGTGTTTGTTTGAAATTTGACATAAACCTTAAGCCATGAATCTTCAACTTTGAAGGTTTGGAATAGATTGTTATATATCATGTCTGCAATTTCACATTCTTAAAGCTCTGCATGGGACTTTATAACTTTGATTTACAGCCATTATTACCACCCTCCAGCCATTGGAAGCAATCCATGCATTTTTCCCCAAAGCTTTGGCAGTCACTAACGATTTGCATATTATTATTCCCCTTGAAATGTATTATGTTATCATTACAAATTTTAATAGTAAAGATGATTGAACTATTGATACTCACATAACTCATTTGTTGTTGTTCTACAATAGACAAATGGTTTAGGATCTCTATGTATTGTAGGTCAAACTTTTGTGATATTTATATTTTTGTTTGTAATCAACGGTTTGTTCAATTGGGTCATGGGATTTTGGGCATTATTCTTGTTAGATTAGCAAAACATATATGTGGGATTCTTGTCATCTTTTTGTATGTGCAACCTAAGGTGCAAAAGTTGGCAATTGACTCAATTTCCACCTACTTTCAATCTCTAGCATACAATCATGAGGTAAATTGCTTCATGTGTGTGGCATAAACAAATATTTGATAATGAGCTTTAGGAAGTACTATGGTGTTAAAAAAGCAAGTTTCTCTTCAAGCTTGGTTTTGGGAAGATGTTTGGTTATGGGTTGGGGTTATGGTGACTATTTGAAACATAATTTGGGTAGGTTTCTCCTTAAAGCATCATCTATGGGGTCAAGTTTTATCAACATTTGCAACTACTAAAGTGTTTAGTTACAAAAACAGGTCATAATGCAAGAACTATTAGACAATTTTGTCCAAGTGGTGGCATCAAGTGTTGCAGCCAAGAAAAACAAAAACGTGGCTAATGTTCAAGGTTTGGATGGCTTGCTAGATGGTTCACTTTTATAGGATGCAACATCATCTATCATTGTCCAATTGTAGCTTTTGCTTCAGATGCCATTATCAAAACTTAAATGTTTGAATGATTCAAAAATGGACATAGTCCCTTTGCTACTATTGTTAGCTGTTGCAACTTTGGAAGATGTAAAAGGCTAGCAGAGTAAATCAACAACTCTAGGCCTTATGCAATTGCTTAGGTATGATGATGGCACACCCACACCCTTGTTCTTTATTTTGTACATGGTTATTGCAAAATTTTGCAGAAGGATTTATTGTTTGTCACTTTTATAGGTCTTTGGGAAGTTATGATATGTCTCTCTTAATAGTGTTTTAAGGAAAACATTGCACCTATGAAGGCGCATTCTTAGCCGGAACATACAATAGTTTGGGTGTAATAGATGAGGAAACAATAATGAATCTCGAAAAGGTATGAACCACAACAATATTCAATTGCCTATCAATGGCAATGGATTCATGATATGTTGTTACTAACACTGTGAGCAACAAGGAATTGAGGACTAGTAAGCTTTTACCGTCTTCTATAGGAAAGTGGACTACTATAAAACACTAAATACATCACAATCTATTATAAAGGTTTGCATGTTTGATACTTGTATGCTATTTATGTCTCTATTGCCACTTATAGGATTTATGTGTCATGTTGTTTTTTAATAGTCCTTAATGTCTTTAGCCACCAAAAAGTTTTTTATAATTCAATTATTCATGCATTCCTTATTCTTGCATTCGTGATTATGAAATGTTCTACAACAATTATGTTAGAGGTTCCTTCGATGTATGTGGCATTTCATATTCATGCTAAGCTATTCAAACTTACAAATATGTAAATGCTGGTGCAAAGGTGACAAAGTTCTTAACATGTGCCCAACCACTCATCAACCTTGTAATCACAATCACAAAAAATCATGAATGGACACCTCAAGAAGCATGGGAAAGAAGGGATGAATTTACCACACAAAATGAAAGTTTATTTGTAGCAGCAAGGTTTACATTAAAGTTCTTTTGTTACTGATGCAATATGTAATTTAAAATTCCAAACATTTCATATAGAGATTTCAAATTTTAGTTTTCAGTATTCATGCATTTCAATTTTCATTACTCAAACATTTTAGTTTTTAGTATTCAAACATTTCAATTTTCAATATTCAAACATTTCAATTTTCAGTTTTTAATATTCAGACATTTTTATTTTCAAAATTTTAGATCCTTTCCAAACATTTCACAAAGATATTTCAAATGTTAGTTTTCAATTTTCAATTTTCAATATTCACACGTCCAATTTCAAACATTTTAGTTTTCAAATTTTCAAATTCCAAATGTTTCACATAGAGATTTCAATTTTCAATTTTCAACTTTAAGTATTCACACATCCCAATTCAAACATTTTAGTTCTCAAAATTTCATATTCCAAACATTTCACATACAAATTTCAAATTTCAGTTTTCAACTTTTTCAATATTCACACATCAAATTCAAACATTTCAATTTTCAAAATTTTAGATTCCAAACATTCCATATATTGTAGTACCTTGGTAGGTTTGCCACATGCCTCCCAAACAATTAATTAATTAATTAATTTTGAATATTCAATTTTGAAAAATAAAATATTCTTAAAAATTCTTTGTTTTCATTCCTAAAGAATTGATCTTTGGAATAAAATATTGGTTGTGGTC
>Ga0209208_10005022_pt1 | contig 18553 bp, 14 predicted proteins | sample S1TSphfallax_3_FD_187694 | JGI IMG/M metagenome (GOLD analysis project Ga0209208, IMG submission 187694) | Host-associated microbial communities from peat moss isolated from Minnesota, USA - S1T2_Fd - Sphagnum fallax MG (SPAdes) (version 2) | ecosystem: Host-associated > Plants > Peat moss >... | reverse complement strand
TGCTTTGCTACCAAAACCTCCCCACCTTGTAAAACCCTAAACCCTAAACTTGTTTGTAAGTTTTTTCCCCTTTCGCTTTGCTACCAAATCCTCCCCACCTTGTAAAACCCTAAACCCTAAACTTGTTTGTAAGTTTTCTCCCTTTCACTTTGCTACCAAAACCTCCCCACCTCATTAAAAACCTAAACCCACATAGTAGAGACAATAATCACATGACATTTCACTTGGAAGTTGATCTTGTAGTCGTTTTTCTTTGGGTCTTAAAATTGTGGCAACCAATTTTAGTTTGGTGATATGGGTGTTCCAAATGATGGAATGATATTTCCACTTTCACTTTTGTCTATTGCACTCAAGTACAGGGTATGAGGATGAAAGTACAAGGATGAAATGGTTTGTGTTTTTGGGGTTTGTTTTGAACATTTCCAGGTGCATGCCCAGAATCCAGTGGAAGGGAATTTGTTTCTGGATCGATATGGCGATGCGGTTGCATGGGGTGGATGCACTATTCTTTACTTATTGGGGCAACAGCTGCGGTTTGAGCTTCTGGATTTCACATACCATGTTTTATCTGTGGCAGAAGCTGAAGCTTTGCCATCACCACAATTGTCACTTGCAGAAAAATCCAAATCCAGTTACCCAAGTTTGGTAAAAAAAAATAAAATCCACAAATTATTATGCCTCTCTCCTTTTAATACTAGCATTGCCAAAATGAGTGCCCATGCATATTCCTTTGAGAATTTCTTTTTTTAAAAAATTATTTAACTATGGTAAATTAATTTTTGTCATGGGCATTATTGTTGTTTCACCAAAACACACAAGATCAAAAATTTATGTGAAATGATTATAACAAAAGAGTATGTGATTTTGGTGCAGGAAGTGGCAGCATTTTTGGACAATAGCAAGAAAGCACGGCGGCTGAATAATCATGTGTTTTCCCTCTTACGAGCTCGATCACCTCATGCAGATAAACTGGCATCCATGATCAAACAAAACGGCAGTGTTTACCACCTATTCAAATACCCCATCATACCCTCTATTCTTGCCAGTCTTGCATTGAGAGGTCCAAACCCTAAAACCCTAAAACCCTAAACCCTTTTAAAAAAACAATATGCAATGTTTCCTTCAACTAACCCCCCAAAAGATCTACCCTAAACTTGTGCATGCATTTTTTCCCCCCCCTTCAATCTGGTGTCATCTTTTGTGAAGTGTAAGAAAATTGGGATTCCCGAAATTCAAGTATTGTAAATTTTTAGTGAGTAATTTCATTGGCGGTGTTGGTTCAATAATTCAATGATTTAATAATTTAATAATATAATAATTCAAGTATGAGTTATTATGATTATTATTATTATTATTATTGTTTGTTTGTTTGTTGTTGTTTGCCAAATTGATATAAAAGATGGGTTGGGTTTTTACAGACGGCGTGCAAGAGGACATGAGCACGGATGATGCGGATGATGTTTCAGGAGCATCCAAAGTTCCAGCTCCTACACCTGCCAAAACATCATGATGAATGAACAATTTGGATGACTTGGGTCCATTGGGTTTTTTTGAGGTATGTTATGGCAAGTGATTAGGTTTTTGATATACTTGTAATTTGACAAAGAGAAGTAGGAAAATTGATCTATTTATTTATTACACATACATTTTAGTCTTGTACACACCCAACACAACTGGAACACTAAAATGGATGAGGCTATATGTATACGGAGCTTCAATTAGGACCTCCATTTTTGAGTTTAGGCGAGGATAAGTTTTAGCTTTTTTTTTTTAGGATGGTTCAAAAGTTTCTTTTGAAATAATTTCAATTTTTGGATTTTTGGTGTTCCCAAAAGGTTCTCATGATGTTCACATGATGTTTTCTTATGTTCTCAATGAGTTTCCAAGCTTCCTAAATGTTTCCCAACATGTTCTAACAATATAAAAAACCAAACGAAATAAGTAGCTAACAATGGTCTCCACCCATATGGGCCTTATTTGGGCCTCTATCCAACATAGTGGACAAATTAATGAATATTATAACATATTTACATACAGGCCATTTTAATGCTATCGTTGAAGATGCCCTTACAAATTAAAGTTTAAGGCTAAGAACCATCACCTTAGAACTTAGACATAGGACTTAGAACCTAACCCCCTTTACAAATTAAAGTTTAAGGCGAAGACTCATGACCTTAGAACTTAGACATGGGATGTAGAACTTAACCCCGACCTAACCCTAAGAACTGGACCTTGTAGAAAACCCTTAAGACTCATAAAATTCAATTCTTGGCCAGGTCTGGTCCATAGGGCAGATTCTAGGTCTAGGGCCATGTAAAATCAATGGGTCCAATTCTTGGCTGCTTCTTAGACTCAGATCCAAATGGGGACCCATTATGATTTTTCTTGTATCTAGAATAGTGGATTGTGTCTTATCCTACATGCTTTCTTGGGTTTTACAAGTATTGTTGGATGTTTTGTGTCTTTAGGTTTAGGGTGAGCATTGGGTTAGGGCCCATAGCCACTAGTAACATCCATTTCTTCCTAACTCAAATTTTCTCCCTTCAAACTCCACGGGCTATTGAATTAGGGTTTGGAGTTTGAGATACTTTGAAGATTTTCAATATAGTTTTGGTTAGGATTTCTCTTCTTGTTTAGACAAGATGCCCAATTACCATTGTTAGTTCACAATTCTAGTTTCTAATAACAATTGATTTCATCTTTGTTACAGACGAAGTGAAATCATGGGAAGTTGACACATTTTTAGTATCAAAGTGAAATAAATACATGCACCTAATGAAGCAAAAGAGTGAGAATTCATGTGAATAAAACAAGAGGTGTGGGTAAGTGATCAAAAGAGATTTTTAAGTGATGAGCATAGAGAGGGTGAACATTTCTAAGAATCAGGTGAGTTTATTATTTTATTATATATATATATATATAGGTCCTTACTTTAATAGTTCCTATTCTCAATTATGTGATATGTTACAATTAAAAAATACACCATTTTAAAGACTTTGAGTACTTTGATTCTTCAAGGAATCAAAGGTATTGTATTGTATGTACGGGTAGTTTGAGAAAGGATGCAATGCATCCACCCAAGAAAAATCAAAATCATGCATTTGTGGAAATGGGCCCCATCAACCATTTTGTCCTTATTTTGCTTATAAGTGTGTTGTGGCACAATAGGCCACATTAGGCCTAGAGTCCATCCCTACTACCTATACAAATTAGGCATGCACATCACATGGTCCTCACACCCAAAAAAAAGTTGGCCTCATTAATGAATGTGTAAATTACAAATTGCCACTTGCCAAAGACCCATTGCCACTTTTATTGTACCTTTGTTATGGTACATTTTTTTGAGCTTTACTTAGTATATAACATGTTGTTTGTATGTAGAGAAAAGACATACAATGAGAGTTGGGCCCCATATTGCAAGCAGTACAAAAGCACTGCCTCTGCTTCTTCCTTTTTTCCCTTGTCTGCCCAAGGCCCAATCCATCTTTTGCTCAAAAGAGATACATGATGCCCAGACACACTTTGGCCCCATCAACAATTAGGTACACTTTGGCTCCATGTTAGGCATGTTTTGGTCATATAATTGACAACTAAGTGATCATTATAGACCCCAAAAATGTGCATCCAAAGACCCAATGTGTGTATGGGTAGCACCAAAATGTGTCTGATTGGGCACCACCAGACACATCTTTGACAAGAAAATGGGCAATCGGGGAAAAAAGAAGCAGGCAATACTTTTGTACAATGAGAACTCAATGTCCTTTTAATGTCTTCCCTATGTGAGTGGGATGATAGTCCACTATAGATACCATTTTAACTTACTTTGGTTTCATGTTGTGGCACACTGCAGTGAAGACCATCAACTAATCGAAATGAAGTCAAGCAATTTTGTTAGAAATTAAGTTCCATTTGAATGAAAATATTGAATGACATTGCATGCAACTTCAATTGAAATGAGTTCAAATTGATTTTGTTGAGAAATTAAGTTTCATTTGAATGAAAATAGTGAATGACGTTGAATGCAACTTGAATACAATTAAATTCATATTTAATTGAAATGAATTCCATTTTTAAAATTTTAATTCAAATATATTAAATGGAGCTCAAATCCATTTAATTCAAACTCAAATTCAAATCTAACATTAATATATGTGTTTTTGTTTTTGTTTTGTTTTGTTTGTTTGTGACCACACCTTAACCCTCCCGAACCATGGGCAAGGCTCTTGTTGCACTTTTGGTCCCACTGGAAAGCCCTCAATGAGGCTTTGTTCATGTTGAACCTTTTCACAAATTTCTAACTAGTGAAGAAGAAATTATTGAATTTAGAACGATTGTTTTCATTGGAAATTAATCAAAATTGAAATTTTTGGTTTTTTCAACAAACCAATGTCTCTTGATCATATTGATATTTGAATTCACATTTGCCCCATTTCACATGAGGAAATTGGGGGTGTTTTGAAAATTTTGAAGATGATTCATTGGAATTACTTTAGGTTTTGTAAGTTGTTGGTCATCGCTTGCATAGTTCCAAATTAAAATATGCTTATCCCATTCTCAAGTACAAAGGCATGGAAAGGTGTTTATTTGGCTTTGCATTCTTTAAAAAAATTATTTCTCAACACCATACTAAGAAGTAGATTTTCAATGGCCTTTCCACCAATTTGCATCTTATTTTTCTTCAATTGAATTCAGGGTTGTCACAACATTCATCACAACATGACATGTTCATTTTGACATAGATGTAGCCCAATGTCATGTCAAAATAGGGTCAACCTAGGTCAACCTAGGTCAAAGTTCATATCAGGCTACCCGAGGCAAGGATAAAAGCAACCAAAATTGGACCCATTTTGGTTGCCATACACCCTATGTGGATCAAAATGGCATTTGGTGACCACAATCAAGATTTTTTGATCATCACCTTTTTCAATTGTCACCACTTTTAGTAGCCACAAAATTTTCAGTCGTCAAAGTTTTGGTCACCAACATTTTCAATCACCACCTTTTTCAATCATCACAAATTTTTCATCACCAAAGTTTTGGTCACCACTTTTTTTGTTGCCAAAGTTTCAATCACCACCTTTTTTAGGCCAATTTTTTTTTCATTGCCAAAGTTTCAATCACCAACATTTCAATTGTCACACAATGAACTTTCACAACGGACAATAAGGGGTTCAATGGTTTTTGTCCAGTGTTTTTTTTGGGAAATTTTCATCTTTTTGGTCCAAAAGGTTGGGGGGAAAAATTTTGTTGAGATTTTTTTTGAAATGGAACTTCAATCAATCTTCCAATATTTTTGCTACATTACAACTTTAATAAAAATCTCCACACCAAAAAATTGAAAAGCTTGGGGACATGAAATGATGGGAGGCATGTTATTTACTTATGGTGTTAACATGTGCAAAATGAAGAATCACACCATGAACAAAAAAATCCAATCTCACACAAATTTCAAATTTAATCACACATGACAACATGATTCTTTGATAAAACTTGATTTTATTAAATCAACAAGTTCACAACATTACAATTCATACAAACTACACCAAATTTCATATGAACCAACTACAAACAGTCTATTGTTGCCTTCAATAATATTTTTCAAGTGGAGTCCAATTGTATTGAAACCCCATCAATGTTCACACAACATGTTGAACAATTCATTGTGCCTTTAGGTTTGGCTTGTACATGTCATGGATCACCTTGCCAAATGATATTTTGGTTGAATTGTCCATGAAATATTGTGCATCCCAACCTTCACCCCATATCACATTTGTAAACTTACTAACCAAGCATGTCTCAAACCTAAAAGTTGTTTGGTGTTGTTTGGCCATTTGTTGAGGGGAATTTGGAATTCCAAATTCACCATGAATAAAAAACAATTCTAGGGTCACCCACCAACACATTTTTTTCACATCAATGAAATTTTGCTCCATGGCAAATGCATACAAAGATGGAGTCACCTTTTGCATGCATCTTGTTTCACCCCAATCACACACGCCAATGTACATAACATTCAATTTATCTATTAGAAAATGTAACATGATGTTATCCTTTGACAAGTCATTTTGCAAAATTTCAAGAATGGTGTACTACAATCATAATGTTCATGAATGTTGATGTTAGTTTCACATAATTTTTCCTAAAGACAACAAGTCATGTTTGCCCTTCCATATCCAACCTTCCTTGTTGTAATAACATTTGGTTGTCCAATATGGGCGATACTTTGTGTTGTAATCCAACATTTCTTGAAATGTGCCCCCGTTCCACCACAATGTGTAACCTCCATGTTGTTTAAATGGATGGCCAAGAACTTGATAACACTTCGATGTTCACATGGGTAGGTTGATGTTTCTACTAAACATTATTTGTGTGCTTCTCATTTATCATTTGTTTTGGGTCTTTTCCCCACCAATTTAATGGTGTTTGGAATGCAATCAAACCTTTCAATTCGCACCTTGTGCACCACACCAAAACCACCATGAATATCCCCATGTGATATATGTTACACAATTTTTGTGTTTGGAATCCATAAAATGTTTTAACTTCCAATTTGGGAAAGAAAATTATGAGCCACTTCTTCCATCCATGGTGCCAACCACACTTTTTTTTTGGAAATCTTTTGGGTAAATTTGGCCCACTCTACCACCTTATTTGACAATTCCATCATCTCCACAATCCAATGCACCTTAAATCCTTTTTGTGGATAAAAGACTTCAAACCATTGAATCCAATTGAACACCACATATGAGACCTTGCAATCAAGCCATTCCAAAAACCTTGTCAAATTTAACAATTCTTTGTACTATGGGAAATCGTTCAATTCCACCAAAAAATTGTTTTCCATGACTTGTTTGTACATATCCAAATCGAATGTTTGTTTGTTGACAAAAGTGGTGTCAAGGTAAACCATTAAATGTTCTTTGAAAAAATCCAAGACAATTTCCTAAAGTGCTTTGCTTCTATTTTGAAAATACGAAGTATACTTCGAATTAGGAGAGGCAAGATTCGAACCTACGTAGAAAACTTTAGCAAATTTACAATCGGTCGCTTTTAACCACTCGGCCACTCTCCCCATGATAAGTAAGCTTAGACTTTCTTAGCTAAAATCACGGGACTTTGGTTATAAATTGGTCAATCCACGCATGTAACCCTGGTCTTTCCAATAGACAAATGGTCACACATCGTGATTTATTTGGGGTTTAATAATTCATTTGCAAGCCTTTGTTGTTTTCAACATTGGGTTAATGCATAGCTATCACCTCCAGACATTTTTTATGCCCTTTGTTTCTACATGTTGAACAATGGGCCACTAAAAAGCCTTGTAGGTAATATTGCCGCATCAATTAGATAGTTGCAAATATGATTCATAGTTGTTTTTCTAATTGTTGAGAACCACTAGTTGTTTATAAAGTAGTGGTTGCATTGGACATGAATTCTTCTAGTGACCCATTATATTAACAAAAATGAATTGGTAATAAAGTACCATGATAGACAATGGGGAGCACAGGAGAGTGATCAAGGGCCATGGGACGAAGGGAAAACATCACGATGCAAAAACTAAATCCCTTCAAAACCCAACCATGCTAACAAATTTTGGATGGCAAAACCTACATTAACCATGGTCATACACATTATGTTCCCAATATGGGCGATTGTGCCACATTGACAAAAAATGGCTATTGTCTTGACATGAAACACATCACAAGAATAATTATGTCCAATTTATAAGTTGCTTTGATGATATATGAAGGCATGCATGTTGGAGGTGCAAACCACAATGATAAGGAGTCCAATGTTTTCAAAAAAATTAGGTTCCATTCATTGTGGCATGAATGGTGTATACAGAGGTGACGTTTGGGGTTTGGGTTGACTAAAGGATTGCTCCAAGAAGCCAAGGGGGCAAATGTGCCTTCATATAAAACAAAAGGAGTTCAAGCACATCCCTTGATTGCTCCACCACACCCCCTAATTGTTTCACCACATCCCTAAGTCCCTCTTCAACAAGTACCACCAATACACATTGTAGCCCATTCGATGATGTGTGTGAACCATCCATTGATCGACATGTAGTTCCCAAGGTTGTCGACAAACTTATATAATGTTCGTGGGAACAAAGTCCCCTTGTGAAAGGTTAAGCACAAATGAGGCTATGGATGGAGACAAAACATCCAAGGAGCAAATGGAAGCAAATTTGGATGTTATGATTCAAATGGAATCATATGATCCATTGGAAGTTCTAGCACAACAAAGGGTGCACGCAAAGGGGGCAAGCACATTGAGGCCAACTTGATATTCTAGGGAAGCAAACCTAAAGGTGGAAATTGCATAACATGTTATTGAGGTGTTGCAAAAGGAAATGGTTTCAATGCATGTCCAACTTAATGAAGTAACAATGGAATGCAATGTGCTATGTGAACAATTGGTTGAAATACAAATAAAGGTTCAAATGTTACAACAAAAATTTGCCCTTAAATAATAAACATTACTATAAGCTGAAACAAGGGCAAAGGAGGCTGAAAACTAACGCTTAAATTCCATTCAAGAGGTCAAACACTACACAATCAAACTTTGATTGACATGAATGAACAATATTGAAGAGATATTGAAGTATTCACCAAAATGACCTAACTAACCTTATTGGGTCCATTTCAAGTTAGGCAAATGGAGGCAAAATTAATACACATGTAAAGGGAATACCATTATGATTGGTGATTTCAATCACATGGTTAACATCATGGCCCAATTTTTTTGAAATGTTTCCCAACAACTTACTAGAACTACATGATATCAAAAGCATGGATTGGTCAACACACCCCAATTTAGACTAGAATTTCACCTAGGATTTTGAAAAAACAAGGGAACTTTTGTGGCCACATCTTCAACCTTTCACTAAAAATGGGGACCAATGCATTATTTATTGTAACCCATTTAGACCAAAAAGAACATGGTAGTTGGGCACTCACCAATACATGTACCATCCGCAATATTTAGTAATTATGCTAGTAGTGGGAAGGTATAGGTGTTTAGTATGTAGGGCCCTATTCCATCAGCAATTGTATGAACAATTTAGCCTTCATGCCTACACATTTGGAATATAATCAGCATATTCACCCAATTGGTCACAAGCTTGGGGTGTAAACATGAAATGCATTTGGCAAGTGGGTGTGTAGTGTTATTACATGGGGGAGTCAATATGCCAAATGAAAATATAATGAATCTATGATTCAAAAGGTGTGGGAAGACTTATACCTTAATGTGATCAATGAAAGTCACAATTGGTTTTTACTAAATATTTTGGAGGTGGTTTAACCCAAGCACCAACAAGTTTGAATTTGGTCATAACCCACACAACAATTGGTACAATTCCACATGTGATTAATCAAACATGCGTTCAAATTAGTAGACTTTGATGGAAAAATCCAACAAAATTTCAAAATAGAAACCTACTATATACAATGTTTGAAGGATCATGCAACATTTGCAATATTTTTAGTTAAAGTATCGCCGCACATGGTTGTAATGTTTGATGAAATAATTAATCTTGTTGGGTTGAATGCAGCTTTGCAAGGGATGCCCATTAGGCTACAAGGTCAATCAAGGTCGCAATTCGAACCAATTTGCTAAACAAATTTTTAAAGAGTAGTAATAGGTGACAAAATTATCCCTACGATTAAGAATTTAGGGTGAGGAGTCAAGAGGATATAATAAAAATATTAATCAAGATGTTGTACATATAATATTTATGAACATTTAATGGCACACAATTGGCAAATATAAATTGTTTCCCCCAATCTTGGATGACCAACTTATGTATTTTTTTGCAAATTGTGATAATTTGTAAAGTTGCACATATTTTAAATGATTATTTTTTATATGCCTTTTAAAATTTTGAATGAAAAATTACAATTTACAATGTGATTGGAAAATTCATAATTTCCCACATAAATTAAGATACATATAACATCCTTACAATTGTTCAAACAAATAACAAAATTATGATATAAACAACAAAATTCAAAAACAAATGGCTATGAATTTATTTACATAAAAGCATACAATTTAGAGAATATATGTACATACCTTCCTATGGATATGCATATTAGGTAATTTGTGTGTATTAATGGTGTTAGGTATGGTTAACTCCCTTAAGTTATGTGAAATTGTGACATCTGAGTGATTTAAAATGTAAAATGACAAACAATTATGGGGTTAGTATTTTGGGGTTGTGGTTCATGGTAGTCATTGTCATTTGGGGGCTCTCCACCATCATCACTAATGTCAATGTCATTTTCATCATGTCCATTGCGCCATTCCCTCAATTTTCAAATGTTTATCCCATGTAAGGCCGTGATGATTATTTGCCTTAAAAGTTTTGTCACAATCCATTTGGTAGGACATTGTCCCTCAATATCTACAATGCCATCATCAATATGTGGTTAATCATAATCTTGTTTGCTTACGAGAGTCATTATTGTTTAAATCATTAGTTTTTTCTTTCAATCAATTTGTTTTCTAAACAAGTTTTAAATAGGAGGACAAGGCTAGCTCATGGAAGCTACCATTACAACCAATCTTGACCCAACTTGGGGTTGTGGATGTGTTTGATGTGGTAAGTATTGGTTGACTGGTGCATGGTCAAAATATGAATCATGTTGGGCCAATTGTGTTGCAACTTCAAGAGTGAAAATGTGTTAATGAATGGCTTGGGGTTCAACAATGTCAATGTTTGTATTTGGGCTCACATATGGGTCTAATGTCATTGCCATTGTGGTTTCAATTACATGATTTGTAAAATAGAGAGAAAGGCCAACATGTGAGACCAATCTACTTATTAATGTTTCTTGGGAGCCTAGCTCTAAAATGGTGATCCTTGGGCCCATTGTTATGATTTATATGTTCATGATTTGGGGGAATACATAACATTAGCAGAAATTTTTAAATCTATGACTCCATATATGATTGATTTTGTAGTCATACCATACATTATATGATTAAAAGCCCTTAGTTGTAATGGACGAATAGCAAAGGACAAGTAGTCATTTAATGTTTGACTCATATTTTTGTTATTCATTATATGACACCTCATCATTATATATGGTTTGTCTTCTATGACTTGTCGTTAATGACTATAGGATGAAAAATACCATGAATATGAACTTTAATTATGTTCACATGATGATGTGGAACACACAAGTGTGCCAAGATGCCACAAGCGATGGGTGCAAATGTGCACCCACTAGCTCCAATCAAATCCCACCATTCATGTGGGAGCAGATTGAGGATGTTCACTAGGGGGGTGTCAAAAAAAGGCCCTTGATTTTCAACAAAATCAACAAAATCTTTTATAACTTGAACATAGGTTGTGGCCTACTAGTGTTTTTTCATAACACACGCTTTAATATTTCCATAGCATGTATATCATCATGGAGGTAAGCTTCACCCAATGAGTATGGATTGAGAAAAGCCCTTACATAGTGTAGGTTGGTTGTCAACATCTTCAATCAATGGTAAAATTGATCTTCCATTACATTTGCAAAATTTGATGGTAATGATAATGATTGATTCCATAATGACAAAAACATGTTGTTTCTATTTTTCATGACAAGCCATGCCCTCCCCATGATGGGTTTTTTGAACCCCTTCCATTTTTGACATCGAAACAAATTCTCCTTCCACTAAAAGGTTTGATGTTTCAATGGCCACATTTTGTATTGACCCATTAGGGGTTAGTCCAAAAATGTCATCTAGTGGTTGAGGGACAATTCTCCCACAATTTACAAATAAAGCTTTCACTTGTGCCCGTTCTTTCAAACACATTGTAACACTAACTTATCCATTACCATCATGTCAATAACCCAAATGGAAAATATTTTTTCCTTGCGGTACACGTTGATAGTGTTGCAAATTTTACATTTCACCTTATTCAACTTGTACAAGGTCACCAAATACCATGGATCTCACACATTCCACTTGCCTTCCATTGAAAAAATACAAAAACAATAAATTTGATTAAAGGATTAATATACAATTATATGATCAAACTCCACCTTAAGGGCTACATAATGAAATTTAACACAAATTGCAAAATACAATTAGTGATTTGAAATTTCAAACACCCATAACGTTTCACCCCTCCCTCCTTCAATATATGGCAATCATTGTTTGTTAAACAACACAAAGCCCATACACTTTAAAGGAGAAAGTGAGTTTGGAATGCATGTTCCAATTTTTATTACCCAACACAACTTGGTAGACAAAAAAATTTAGTCATTGCAATAACGACAATTGAAAAAAATGTGGTTGCCACATGTTTGGTGACCAAATTTCAAATTTGTTTGTAGTCACAATGTGTATAGGGTGCAACCCTAGTGAAAATGAAAAAATTCTTGCATCCATTTTATTGAACAAAATCGATGCGACAAAATGGACACCAATGTGACGTTCAATGCAAAATGGGCACACGACATCCATTCTAATAACCTTGATTGTATTTGAATTTAATTCAATTGAATTGGAATTCAATTCAAGTTGCATTGCAATGTTCTTCACACCTCAATTTCATATAAGAATGAATTAATGTCTTTGCATTAATAACATTTGAAATTTTTTCTTTTTCCTCGAGGATATTTGTCTTTTCCTTGTTTTTTAAAAATATTTTTAGTCATGATGCAAGTAAGGAAGATTAATTGCATGTTACACATTGCATCATATCACTATTACACTTTGGATGAAATTCATTTATATCAAAGTGATTTCATGTTATGTCATTGACATATGAACATGTGTTGTTTAGTTAGGCTTCATGTGAATATGTTGACATTGTTCAAAATGTTAACAAGGGAGCAAATGTCAATGCAAAAGGCGAGAATGGAAAAATGTCTTTGCATTAAACATGTGGAACAACCATGATGGAGTTGTTTCAATGTTATTCATAGTACTTAATCTCCTCTTTACTTCTTTTGTTGTTTCATAGATCATAAATTGTACAAATTTGTGTGACTTCTTATAATTATGTAAATATTATATGGGAGTTATATGTACAAAGGTAGGAGGGAGCATATGTGAAAATATATTATGAGTTTGGTGATGATCAAATGAAAATCTGTTCCAAACACAAACCAAAAATGAAAGTTGATCCTAGAATTAAAGATATTAGAGTTGTGTAGAATTATGTAAATTATGTAAATTTTTATCATGTAAATTATGATTTATGATGGAGCATTTTTTTGTCATGAGGCTTTCTATGTTTGGGCATGCACATATTTTCTTTTCCTTCATTATGGTTTGCACTCACTTAAAATGTTACATAACAAGTGATGTTCACCTCATTATGTGTGCATTATGTGAAAAGAAATGATTGAAAGAATTAAAGGATTAAAAAAGGAAAGATGTAATATTCTCCTCCATATTCTTCTTGAGGTTTTTCTAGGCTAAAACATTATTTTGACATATGTGTTTTGATCATTTGAATAAGTTTTGTGCATCACATCATTACTATATAACACAAGCCATATGATATCAACCCACTTATGGGTCCAATTTGGTTAATGGGAGCCACTTTAACTAAGGATTGTGTCCTTAAAACCAAAATATTTTGTAAAATATACTTGAAATATATTTACAAATTGACTTTAATTTTTAAAATAATTCTAATGATTCAAATGGATGTTGCATTATATTATAATGTAAAGGTGTAGATAGAAGGTTTTCCCATAAAAATGGCAGCATTTGAAGTCTTTTTAAAAATTCCTTTAAGCAATGAAAACACTAGTGACATTATTTTCAAATTATTTTTGGGTACTAAATATTCATTGAATTCATCTCAATTGTTTTTCCAAATGTTCTCACAATACATTAAAAATATTTTTGCACAAGTTCATTCAAAACTTTTAACATCAACTTAAGTAACCATTTATCACAATGAAAGTTAAGTAGTGATTACATTTAAGAATGGCTCCTATTCACTAAATTTGACACATATAAAAACATGTTTTGAGTGACAATGGTATTTATCTTTCAAAAAAAAAAAACCTTAAACATTAAAAACCTATATGTTTATCAAATTATTTAAACAAGATGAAGCAAAAGATGAAACAATATAAAAGAAAAGTGATCAAATAATAGCTGAAATGGTATACTTGCAAATAATATTATCTTTGAAATTCACATTTGACATTTTTTTGTCACAAAAAATTAATTTTCAACAAAATAAAATAAAGATTTATAAATGTTTACAAAAAATTATACATGAAAAATTCCATTTGATCATTGTTACAATATTGTGCACATAATATTAATAAATAAACTAAAATATCTTTGTGCATGTGTTGTGACAAAATAAATGGTTACTAAAAATTTATTGGGGTAATGACATGTTGGACAATCAAAACTTTCCTACCATAAATACAGGAAGACCTTTGCATGAATCTTCTAGTGAATAAGAATGATCATTTTATGTGTTCATGATGGATCAAGTTTGTGATATTTTCTTTAGTTTTTGGATGTTCATTTTTTAAAAAATCAATTTAAAAATCATTAATTATTATGGGTTGATGACCGATATTTTTTACATTACAAATGTCATTGCTTGATGATAAATTTTAATGAGCTTATAATATAAAAATGAATGATTTTCTATTATATGAATATAAAATTACCTTGTAATAAGGTGAATGCATGTTATGGTGTAAACAAAAAAAATTGTCATAAAATATAAGTTTTGAATACCTACGACATTTAATACATCATGCTAGATATTTGGAAAAAAAATTGTGATGAAAATATGCAATCAATGGTGTTTTACATCCCAATCTACTACTATGTTGTGAAATTGGTGTACAAATGATCAATTCAATATGAGATGGAGTACATTTTTAATTTGCAACAATGTTGGCACAATACTACAATTGAATAAACTAAAAAATATTAATTTTAATGGGAATTTTTTCATGAAAGTTTGCATGTACAAAAAGACAACCATAAGGAATAGTCTTTTCCATCAAAGTTTTCAATTTGTTTTGAAATTGTGGAGTTCAAATCACATGATATTAAAATGGTCATTAGTACATTCTGTTATGATAATGCTGATGATTATGATACTTTTTGGTTGTAAAATGTTCTTCCATTGAAGATGTACTTGGACCAAATGATTTTTCATCATTCTACAAAAAGTGGAGTTTTTTAATTAATAAAGAATGGTAAATTATTATCAAATAAAGGTTTTTAAAACTATTTAAAAAATTATTGGTGTACATTGACAAAAAGGCACACTTATGAATCAATTTTGTATTCATGGTTTTTATAACTTATTTTATTCTGAGGCCCAAATCACTTATAAGTGATTTTTAGAATAACTCAAAATGAGTGAAATTCTATGTGTTATTACTTTTGATACTATATGTAATTCCAATCTTGGTTAAAATCATTTACACCTTGACATGCATTTACCCAAATTATGGAGACCCTTAAATTTTTTGTTGAATTGATGAGATCAAACAATTTGTATATTTTGAAAGCTTGTTTATTAATCCTTGTCCCTTATGCAAATATGGCTTATTAGAAAGAAAAAAATCCATTTTGTTTATTACATAATTTATTGTACATGAATGTCATTTTTCTATTCATATTTTATTTATTAATATGGTACTTTGGCATCTTCAACATTGATTATATTATTTGTACAAAAATTATAATTTTCAAAACCGATTTTTTCAAGAAAAAAAATTGTGAGGGAAAATTAGTCATTTGGAATGTTTTATTTTTACATGAAAATTTAAAAACTCAGTAATTATTCTATAAACATGTGTCAAAAATATGTTTATATTACATTAATCAAATGTATTTAAAAGAATATTATGCATCTATTAAATCATGTGTGTTTTTAACGTCATTCCATGAATATGTTGTAGGGGTCATACTATTAAATAATACATTTATTATGTTTTGAAACATGAATCTTACATTATAATTATAATTCTTGACCTACACACCATGATTGCAAATTTTTTTAAATGTCCTAAATTTTAACATTTTGTTTCATATGAAAAAAACATGTCTTGATATATTTTAAACCATTAAACCACACTCTATATCCATACATTCCTCAATGGATTTGACATTGATTAATTTTCATAATGTTCATAATTTTCATGATTGGTAACATTGAATTTAAAATGATGGTAACTTTTGATTTGTATTGAAAATCAAAATTACAAATAAACAAATTTGAAATTCCATCATAATTATAATTTAAAAACTAAATCCTTGAATTAAAAAAAAACTAATAATTTTTTGGTATTTTCAATTCAATATTTTTTAAATCATAGTTTTAAAAAAATGTAATAAATTTACATTAACCATATTATATTAAATAAAGAAAATATAAAATGCTAAATTTCCTCTTTTTTAATAAATAAATAAATATATATATATTCAATGGACGCCTTTTAATTAAGATTCAAAACATATTCAAGTTAATGTTGAAAATGAAATATCCATTATAACATTTGATCAAAGTTGAAAAGTTTACATTATTTTTATCAATTTCATGTTTGTGAAGTTGAGTATGCTCAATAAATTAATTCTAAACATCAAATTCATTAGTAACTAGTGGGAAGTGACATCTAACAATCTTTTGATATCACCTCCACACATGACTTAGGGGTGTGCATTTTATTTTGCCCTTTTTAATCACCCTCTCTTTGAAATTAAAAGATGAAGAACCTAACTTTTTCATTCATAATTCAAAAATGTCACATGGTTTATGAAAATGTCACATGATGGAAAAAGTTAGATTTTTCATTTCATGGGGAAATGCATGGGGAATTCACCATTGGCCATCTTATCTACCTTCTATTATTAGCCTTTTTCTTTGGCCTTTGACATCCCAAACCTTAACATTTAGGTCCAATAACATTTGAGTTCACATTTGGATGCTTTCACAATTGAGTTTTTTGAAAGGTCGTGCCTTTTAAAGCCTTGAAGATGATCCCATTTGGCCCGTTTGGGTTAACAACACAAGGGTTCATTAGTTCAATTGAAAAAAAATGGGTGACAAATTGGTGTATAAGGTATTGAGAATATGTTTGTAATTATGGTGTTGAAAAAATAAGATTGAAAAGACACATGAAAAAACACTTTTTCCACTATTCATAATTTGGGAATTGGTTAAATAGATTCTAGTTTTGAACTATCATCCGAAAGGATGAGACTTATAAAACTTAAATCTATTATACCTAAACAAATTCCAATGAGTCATTGTTATTATAATTTTGATGTCATGGTTACAAATTTTCCACTTTTGAAAACTTGATGGCATAATTTTTTATGAAAATGTGTAGAATCAATTTGAAGTAAATTCCTTTTTTCTATAGGGGCCAAAACAAGCTTATAAGAACCAAAAAGAATGTCATGAATCATTGAGAATTTCAAACTATAATAAACATATTTGTGTTTTGACATTTTAAGGTTATAGTAATCATGCCAAATTTTGATAAAGGACTAATATGAATGTTGAGGAATTAAAATGAAAATTTCAATAAATTTAATTATGGGTTTTATTTTTAGTAAAGGGCTTTTGAACTTGAATAACAACTATGTAAAAAACAATCAACCTTTCAAAGGACTAGGGTAAAAGACTTTTTAAATAAATAAATTTTGATAGTGAATTTTTTTGAAATGATAGTAACCTACTCACCCATAGTCAAAAAACATTCACAATTCAAAAGTTGTGGAATTTGAATTAAAAAATAAATTCAAAGTATTTCTTGGAATTAAAAAGTTTCAAGAGTATTTTATCACAAGTGAATGAGGTGTAATGTACATGTCATAGAAAACAAAGTTGTAGCTTATGATATAAGAAACTATATTCTAAAATAGTTAGCATATTTTGATATGATTAAAAATTAAGATAATTTATATGAAAAACACAAAATCTGGCAAAATTTACATACTTTGAAAAATGCATATTTATTCAACAATGAGTATATTTGAAACATGTAAAATATCAAGGAAAAAATATGTATTTTTAATAAAAAGTTTCAAAAAGTTATAGTAAAAATTCCTTTATATGAAAAAATGAAAAGGAGTACAAAAGGACTTGCAATCCTTTCATTAAGTTATCTTGTTTGCTTCTAATAGTCAATTTTGACTCTATATTTTCTATCTTTGATAATTTAAAAAAATGTGACACATGACCATTGTGTTCATTGGAAGGGATTTGTGTTGCTTTTGGAATAATAATCAAAGGCAAGAATATAGAACATACATTTTTTTGTAAATATAAAATGCAAAGTGCACGATTCCTAGGCTATTGATAATTGTTATTCATAGTTAAAGGGGAAGGTCTCAATTGGTGACCTTTTCAGCTTTTGAGATCTTTTCCTCCATATTGAATTTCCACACCTTGTGCAAACCTTGTGAGCATTTAAAAAGTTGAAAACCATCATATGGACCTTGCTTTAAGAAAATGATGGGTTCATGGTTTTGAATGTATGTGAAAATATCACAACAACATAGTTGACAAAAATTTCTCATGTATGTCAATACATAATTC
>Ga0209208_10005021_pt1 | contig 18555 bp, 12 predicted proteins | sample S1TSphfallax_3_FD_187694 | JGI IMG/M metagenome (GOLD analysis project Ga0209208, IMG submission 187694) | Host-associated microbial communities from peat moss isolated from Minnesota, USA - S1T2_Fd - Sphagnum fallax MG (SPAdes) (version 2) | ecosystem: Host-associated > Plants > Peat moss >... | reverse complement strand
ACAAAATGTTGAAATGACAAATTTTCATAAAAATATTTTTTCATCATCAAAACAATTAACATACATGACAATAGATAAACTTGGTGGCCACCAAAATTTAAGAACTAGAAGACCTTAAAAAAAAGGGTGCATAACTAAAGCATTGCATGACATCATCAAGTTTTTGTCGTGCCCACCAAAATCAACAAAACATTTAGTAAACAATTTGGTGGCAAAATCAAAGAACAAAATATGAAATATTTACTAAATTTTTTGTCATTGAATTTTACAAAGTATCAACAAAAGAATTTACAATACCTACAATTATTATATCTCATAAAATGTTGGTGGACCATTGAATAAAAAAGCTTAGGGGGCATTACACAATTGAAAAACATTATTTGTTAGAAAATAATAACATCTAGTGACCACCAATGGGTATCATAGTCCTAGCTTGAAATGTATTTTGACATATACATTGAAAATTTAGCCTTGAGTAGGAAAAAAATTCTTTAATATGAAATATGAAATATGAATTTCACCTTCTGGAGCTGACAACCAAAATAAACCTCAAGTGCATGAAAAAAAAATGATTATCAATTTATTGATTTCATACAAATACATTGAATATCAAAAACTACATCACCATCCATATAGGAATTCAAAATATGAGCTATTAAAACTGAAATTCAACTCTACAAACAACCAAAAATTGAGGAATCATCTAACCTTTTAAACAAAGAATCAAATATGCAACTACATCCTTTGCTTCCTTAAATAGAGAACTTGGTCAACAACATGATTTTCTACTAGTTAGAATTGTAAATGTTTTTGTGCATTTTACAAACAAAAACCATAATCCACTATAAACATAAATGAATAATTGAAATTTCCCCAAACTATAAACCTCAAATTGACAAAATATAAAATTAAAAAATAAATTGAACCAACATGAAATGAAAGACATGGAAAACATAACTGAAACAAGGAACATAAATGTTTACTTATGATGTCACCTAAAAGAAGTTAGCTAGAGTACAACATTTCCTTTCTTGAGCATTAAACATTTTTACATTGCTATTTGGTCATGTATGTTGTTAGAAAATGCCTTTGAAATTCTACCTTTGTTGATGCCCAAAACTCTCATCAATCTTATGGCTAAGTTAAGTTAGGCTATAATATTTATGGTTAAACTAAATTAAGATAAATTAAATTAAGATAAAATAAATATGGTTAAATTAAGTTAGGCTAAATTATGCTAAATTAAATTAAGTTAAATTAAACCATGTTTTTGGGATTTTTGACCCCCTTTACTTTGAAGGGCCATAACTTTCTCATTCCTAATCAGTTTTCAACTATTTTTAGTGCGTTAAATGCACCAAGAGGACGGCTTCAAGTTAATTTTGCACACCAACACCAACAGAGCCCTCCCTTGGCTGATACAATCTAATACATTAGTTACATTTAATGTGCAACTAGGTTGGTTCATGAGGTTTGCAATGGAGTGTTTTAGCCCATATCCTTTGGCTTCCAATTCTATTTGGATCAATATATAACGAGGAACAATAGCTATGTAGTAGCCAAATATCAAATGTCATTGGGGATGAATGAATGGAAAAAGCTTGACCCTTTTGAAATGGTTAAATTTAAAAATAAGATCGGATTATTTAAAACCTACCTATATAACCTAAACCTAGTTACTTTTCAACCTACTTGCATACATAAGTAAACATTTTTAATAGGGTTTAATTATTACCTACCTACCTATGCACCATGTGACGCACTCCCAACTCCTTGAAGGACTCAAAAATGAATCCAAGTACAAGACAGTGGAAGGGGGAAGAGTTGGGGCACGCTCCCTAGCTCACAACACTTTGAAGGGTAGAAGGGCGTGTTGGAGCTCCGGGATGAGACTAGGAAGAGTTGACAAGCTTCACTCACTCACACGGGCCTGCACACAACCCACACAAGGTGGTTACTACATAGTTGTAGCACCTTTGGTGCTAGAATGAACCACGGGCAACACGGACACATAAAACTCACCACAGCCTAGCTTGGGGGAAGTCACCACCTTCCCCCTTATAGTATATTTTTCACCTCTCCACGGGGCCCACATTCAAATGGCTTTTCTATCCCATGACTCCCAAGTGGGAGTCCTGAAATTGTGCCAGCCAGGACTTTTGCGACTTTGGAGCGCCATAACTTTGCAACAATACCTTAAATCGAGGTGCAACCTCAAGTAAAGTTGTAGCCCTCGTCGAAAGCTTTCCAACGGTATGTCGCACGTCATCTGTAGCTAAGTAAATCAGGTCGATTCCTAACTTTTTCTGGTCAGGAGTCAAATTGGTAGTTTGACTCCCGACCCTTCTTTTGGCCATAACTTATGTTTCAAATGTCCAAATGAGCAATGCGAGCCCATTTTAGAAATCTAAGTTTCAAGATCTTTTCAATGATATAAAAAAACGCCACAAGCCATTGAGTTTTGAATCATAAAATTACTCTTTGAATTTTTGAGAGTCCACCGAGACTCCATCTCCCAAAGTGGGAGTTGCCTTGGGAGTGTAAAGGTTCACTCCCTCACACTTTTTTACATTCCCGGGAATATGTGATGTGACTTTTGGGCTTCCTTTTGGCCCGCAACCTTGCAACCCCTTTGCTTTGGTCGCAAGCCCAAGGCTAGGGTTGCGACATATTGTATCGTTATATTTTCCAATAACAAGTTCTTAAACCAGCAAAACATGTACATACAACACACAAAATAAAACTTAAATTAGTACAAATCTTAAACTAACATGTACACAAATTGTTCAAGCTTCAAGGAATTAAGTTAAAAGAAAAATGATCCATGTTCCATAATTGAAGAGTGAAAAACATAATCATGAACAAAATCCAAAAGTGTCGCAACCGTAGCCTTGGGCTTGCGACCAAGGCAAAAGGGGTTGTAAGGTTACGGGCCAAGAGGAAGCTCGGGAGTCACATCACATACTCCCGGGAGTGTAAGAAAGTGTGAGGGAGTGAACCCTCACACTCCCAAGGCAACTCCCACTTTGGGAGATGGAGTCCTGGTGGATTCCCAAAACTTCAATGAGCGATTTCAGTGGTCTTTTGACGAAGCAAAGGTTAAGGGTTTTTTTTTAGACCTTCTTTCTACTTGCCAAGAAAGTGTTGGAAACTTGGGGACACCTAAATTAGCTTGAGGCAAGGTCTTACCACAAAAGTCGGCATTTGATGGCTAAGGATCCAAATGAAAACAATTGCATTGAGGAAATAATTTCTAAGTGTCAATGAGGACATTGACTTCTTCTTCTAGTGGGGGAGAGTGTCGTAACCCTAGCCTTGGGCTTGTGACCAAGGCAAAAGGGGTTGCAAGGTTGTGGGCAAAAAGGAAGCCCAAGAATCACATCACATACTCCCGGGAGTGTAAGAGAGTGTGAGGGAATGAACCCTCACACTCCCAAGGCAACTCCCACTTTGGGAGATGGAATCCGAGTGGACTCCCGAAATTCTAGAGAACGATTTCAAGGGTCAAAAGTCAATGGCTTGTGGCGTTCTTTATATCAATGGAAAGCTCTTAAAACGTAGATGTCTAAAATGGGCTCGCATTGCTCATTTGGACATGTAAAAACACAAGTTATGGCCAAAAGAAGGGCCGAGAATCAACCTAGTTTGACTCCCAACCAGAAAAAGTCAAAAATCGACTTGATTTACTTATTTGTAGATGGCGTGCGACATACCGTTGGAAAGATCTCAACAAGAGCTACAACTTTGCTTAAAACCATGCCTCGATTCAAAGTCTACTCACAAAGTTATGGGGCTCCAAAGTCATGGGAGTCTTGGTTGGCGCGATTTCGGGACTCCCACTCGAGAGTCCTGGAAAAGAAAAGCCATTTGAATGTGGGCCCCATGGAGAGGTTTATAGTATATTATAAGGGGGAATGTCGCAACCCCACTTTGAGGAAAGTGTGAGGATGAAATTCGCACTCCCAAAAGTGGGAACTTGGAATCCTTTGAGACTCCCAAAACTTCAAAGCTCAATTGTAGGGGTCAAAACACCTTGCTTTGAAATGTTCTTTATACCATTGGAAAGGTCTTGAATTTTAGATGTCAACAATGGCCTTGCATGAGCCATTCAGACATGTACAGCACAAGTTATGGTCGAAAGAACGGTCGGGAGTCAAATTGGCAGTTTGACTCCCGACCATTAAAAGTCAGGAATCAACCCAACTCTGATGTGTGCAGGCAGAGTGCGACACACCATTGGAAAGCTCTTGAGGAGAGCTACAAGTTTTCTTGAGACCTCATCCCAATTGGAGATCTAAACTAGGAGTTATGAGCTCCCAAAGTCCTGGGAGTCCAAACCGGGATAGTTTTAGGACTCCCCTTTGGGAGTCCCGGGACTAAAAGCCATTCGGATGTGGGTGTCACAGAGCAACACAAAGAATACTATATGGGGGAAGGTGGTGGCTTCCCCCAAGTTCGGGCCGTGGTGAATCAAGTGAGTTTGTGTTGCCCGTGGCTTGTCCCAACACCAAGAATGATTCCAAATGTGAACTAACCAACTTGTTTGTTGGTTTTTGATGCAGGACCGAATAATTAAATAAGTTGTCCCTCTTCCTAGTCTAATCCCAGAGCTTTTAGCACGCCCCTCTCACCCCCTTTAGTGCTAGAAGTTGGGAGTGACACCAAATTCCAACTACTTCCACTCTTTAACATAGTTGGACCCTTTTTGGGTCTAACGAGGAACTTGGGGGCGCATCACTAACAATCCAAAATTTCAAAAAAATACACCATGCTTAACTACCTGTACAACTACCAATTATTTCAAGTACAGGTTCCACAAACTACCTATTGACTAGCATGTCAACCTATCTTTTTAACCTAATCATTACCTATGAGGTTTAATAATTGGTTAGGTCAATACTACAACTTAAGTTAAATAATAGGTTAAAACATTTGTTAGGTTTAACAACCTACTTACATTATCAACCTATTAAGTCGTTGTTACCAAACTTGGATAACATTATCCCCCTTTGAAACCCACATTTCGTCCTTGAAATGTTAGCTCAAAGTTCCAGGTTAGATTTAACCTTCTGTAATTGATTAATTAATGATTTTTTCAACAAATCTAGCACCTTCTACCTCCACAAGTTTAGTTTGACTCAAAATTTGAAGATTGGTTGGCGTTATAGTTTTGTCACTTAGGTGTCTTCAAAGGTTGCTATGGGTGTTACAAATACCTTTGAAGCATGCAGGGTATTGGATATCAAAACAACCTTTTGACCTATACCTATCTAATGTGGGGTCAGAAGTGCATTAGTGGATATGAATTCCAAAGATTATAATCTACTATCTAATATAGTGAATGAAGGATTAATAGGTTGATTTGTTTCTTGTCAGATCTTTCACTACCTTCCATAGGTTGACTGACAACAATGGTCATTGAAATAAGTATAGTAAAAGTCTAAACATGTAAAGGTATGATTTCTAAACTTGTTCCACCTCTTAATGGACTAACCGGTTTAGTAACAAGTTGTACCACAAATGGCGTTACTGGAACTTTGCTACTAGTTTTAATTTCCATGGACACAAAACTCAAGGGTTTACAATGAAATCAAGGAAAACAATATGGTAGGCTTGTAATTCAAGTTGATAACTCATCATCAAAGTGAGCTAACTCCATACTATCTTGAATCTACTCCTCTATAAACTCCTAAACAATTTGCCACCACTCCTTCCACTTAAGGTTTCTATCTCCCAAGGCTTGGTTTTGCACCTTGAGTAAAGTATTGTCTAACAACTCAAACTCCTTCAAATTGTTGTTCATTATAACATCTAGAATGTGACTAGGTTTATTCAGTTGTACCTTCGCTATTCATATTGACCCTTCCAATCTTGGATTTGAGTAATAAAACTTTATTTATCCTTGTCAAATTTTATGTGGGCAGCTACATGTTGCTCCTTGAGTTCATGACAAGTATGTTTCAAACCGATTATGATACCTTGTTGTTCCAATTGAACTCCTCCATTTTGGCATAATTTCCCATCAACTGTTCCAAATCAGCTTGGAGACAGATCAAATCATTACGGGTCTTCCAATTGAGCTGGTTGAGCTCAACATGCATTTGTTGCAAGTTTTTAGTTTTCTTGGCTGCCTATTATACTTCATTCAACTTATTGGACAAGTTTTGGTTTTCATGCTAGACCCTATTCAATTATCCTTTGATTATGACTAGTTCCTTGTCATAGTTCTTCAAAGTTCTTTGCATTATTTCTAACTCTAGGTTATAGGTTTATAGGTGGTTATGGGTTTTAGACCAATTTCCTTGACTTGCTCAAGTTCGACTTTAAGGTTTGAAAGTTCTTGTAATGTCCTTAACAAGGTTGTGGCATTTTGAGCAACTTGTTCTAAAAACATGCTAATTTTTTTCAAAGTTTATGTGGAACGACCAAAAATTAAGACATGTTGAAATCCAAAAAACTATGGGTTTTTTATTTGTACAAGTTCAACTACATGTTGAACAAATTGGAATGATTCTATAGCTACAATTGCAAGTTCTGTAATGGAAACTATAAGTTCAACAAATACAACAAGTTCAGTTTGAATGTTGTCAATTACTTGATCTAAATTGGGTTCAGGTTCTTCTTCAATGCTAATTTGCGTAATTATGGCGTCAAGCTCTTCTCCTCCCCTACCTCCAATCTCATTTGAACAAGTTCACTTCTCATCCTTTTTTGAATCATTAACCAGTGATCCAAAAGTAGTCTTAGATTTTTATTTTTGTGGTGAAGTAACAACTCCAATGTTTAACATGTCCCTTGGTGTAGGCTATAAACATCTTCAATTGATGGGACTGACATGTGGGTAAAGGTGATGTTGTAATCAAACATGTTAGTCTTCTTTCTTCCAAAAATTGTTCCCTAGTAATAGCTTCAAGTGAAACCTATTACTACTATATAACTTAACATTCTTGACTGGTTGGTGATACAAGTTCTTTTGGAGTTGGTATTATTGGTGAATGCACCTTGGATAAAGGGAACCACTTCCTATATAGAATGTTTAAGATAGCCCTTGAATAATAATTATTTTTTTTGGTTTTGCTAGAAATTAGATTAGCTGTTGTCTTTTTCTGACTTTCAATCCAATGAGTTAATTCAACTAGAAACTGGGTTAACACTATAGAACACCAGTTAACAAGTTTCCCCTTGTTGGCTAGGTCAAAAGTAATAGCAATCTGGTTGCTGAAATAAGCTAACCTCTTTCTTTGATATAAAATTACAGAATAGCTACAAATTTTACATGAAATTCCTCTTTCATGCACATTACACTCCATTGTTCATTTTTAACAAAAGCATGTGATCATGTAATTCTTTTGAATGCAATTTTGGCTTCTTAAAAAATATTAGTAGCATCTACTATTCCTTCCTTGGAAATTACAAGTTGTTCATGAATTAGTACTTAATCAATGAGAATTTCTTGACCACATACTTGCCCTAGAATTCTTCCATCTTTCGTTACTTCCGAGGTTTGTAAGAAGTATTATTACAAGTTTTTTCTTGGTGTTGTCCACTATAGGTTGAAGATGCTCTCTAAACTAACTTGTCTAGCCCATTTGAGTTTGTTGGAGTCCATCTTCATCCATTGTACCATCTTCTAGCTCTCCTTCACCTTAGACATTGGTTTCCTCTTAATAGGTTTCTCAATGTGTTATTTTATAAGTGCTTTGCCTTTTCGCTTCATCATAGTTCTTATTCTTGATCTTGGGCATTGAGAAATAGTGTTGGAAATAGGTCCTTCTTCAAAAAGTTCTTGGAGAAATGTTTTCTCACTGCTCATGAATTGTTGCAACTCTTTCTCCTCCACAGGTCTTGGTACAGGAACTAGCTATGGTTGTTCCTCAACAATATTTTGAGGTCCAATCTCCACTTCTTCCTCTAAATCTAAAATAATAATAACCTGCAGTGCTGGTTTTGCTATAGAAGGAATGGTTCTCCTTTAAAAGTTTGATTTTACTTCTAATTCTTCTTCCAATCTACTTCTTGCTTAAAAACTATAATCTCTTCTTATGTAGGTGCGTGCAAAACAAGCAATTCTACATAAATCACTCTAGTTAATTGAACTTGTTCCACTCTCTTTTTCTCAATCTATTCCTTCCTAAAAGCTTCAACTTTTTTTTTAACCTCTTTATCTCTTTCTTCTCATCTTAGCCTCTCTAAAGCACTCACATTCATGGCCCCTACTAATATGAAGAAGAAAATGAAAACAAAGAAACATAATGAAAAACATGATAGTTCTTTATATTATTTCATGTAAAAATGACTCTATGGTTGTGAATGGACACAACCTTTAGGGTTAGATACTCCTAAAAGGTAGACATCAATAAGCACCATTCCAAACGCATCATTTGGATCATTACTCATTACCACATTATTGTCCTGAACATGTTGATTATGATAATGATCAACAAGCACATTTGTTGTTTTAATTCCGCAAGGTGTCGAATGATTATTAACTAGTTCAAACTCTATAGGTTAAAAATCTTTAGGTTCAACTAGTAATGGTATAGGTTCTTTGGCTTGAACAGGTTCGTTAATGACCAAGTCACCATGTTTAACCAATACATGTTGCAAGGTTTTATCTTCAATGAACTCATATGGCTTCAACTTGTTGATGTTGACAAGCACTAAGATAGGATTAAACTTATCAATGGTGATAAGTCAAACATTATTGTTAAGCAAACAATATTGTATCTGATAGGGTCCAAACCATCGTCTCTATAATTTAGGAACATGCTTGGAAACAACCCTTAGAAAGCATACTACATAGTTTCCAAATTGAAACTTCATTTCAATGAACCGATTGTATGACCACAATGATATGTTCCACTAGTTAGAAGTAACTAAATCTTGTGTAATCAACCTATTTTCCCATAGTTTCTCTAATTCAGATAGTCGACTAATTAGGAATCTAACAAGTTCTAGGTATTTATTGTCATCAGGTCTAGATGGTAATAGATGTTCTATAGGTAGCAATGGATGTAACCCATACACCAATTGAAAAGGGGTATGATTAGTTCCAACTTTGTAGGCGGTTCAATATGAAAATAGGATTGTGGACAGGTGTTCATCCCAATCATTTCTATTTTCATTAACCAATTTGGTTAATAAGGTTCCAAAAACCTTATTTGTAGACTCAACCTATCCATTTCCTTGTGGATAATAAATAATAGAACTGGTATGTCTAAAGATGAAATGGTCAGCAAGGTATTTGATCGCATCATTGATAAAATGGGCACTTTGATCGATCACAATGGTTAATGGACATCCAAATCTTGTAAGAATGTGTTCATATAGAAAGTTGGCAATTATTGCAAGAATGTTGGTACAAAGTTTTTGGGCTTCCACCCACTTTGTTGCATAATTAGTGGCTACTAAAATGTACCAATTATTTAATAATTTAGTTGCAAGTTTAATAAGTCTAATAAAATCCAATCCCCATTTTTGAAAGGGTTTTTTAGGTAATGTGGTAACCAATTTGGCCAAATTTTGGGTTAACAAGTTACTTGTTCTTTGACATTAGTCACAAGTTCAACAATATTCATGAACATCTTGATTCATCATAGGCCACCAATAACCAGCATCCATGATCTTTTACACAATGATATCAAAAGAGAAATGCCCTCTTGCAATGCCTCCATGTAATTCTTGCAAAATTGTGGACACATGTTCTAGTTGTAGAAATCAACAAAACATGTTATTTTGTCCAAATTTGTACAATATTCCTTGAAGCACAAATGGTTTAGCCCTTTGGGCTAAATACTACCTTTGGGATGTTGTAAGTTTTTTTGGCATCACTCCCTTTAATAGCTACTCATACACACTCTATAACCACTAAGGTTGTAAGGTAAATAGGTGAGCATCATAGGTTTAATCACATACTCCTATAGGTTCAATCTGATTGGGTAATCTATTCAATGCATTTGCCATTAGATGGGATCTACTAGGTTTGTAAACAATTTTGAAATCATATTCTAAAAATAATAGGAACCATCTAACTAACCTACTAGAAACCTATGGCTTATTAACTAAATACATTAAAGCCATATGGTCCACATAGAAAGTAAACATGTTGCCTAATAGGTTTAGGGTTTAGTACCATAATATAGGTACAAAAATTTATGAAGCATTTGTAAAACTAGGCCATTCCATTGAAGACTTTAATCTCCTGGGGTGTTTTAAACATTGGCATTTTGACTAAAACCTTTATTTATTAAGAATAGGTTTCTTCCCCTTTTTAGAGATTATAAATCCTAAAATAGTTATAGAACATGCCATAAGTGCACATTTTTTTCAATTCAAACTAATGCCATACTTTTTGCATTTTAGAAAACATTTATAAATTTTTCCAAATGAGTGGACATGTCACTAAAAATAGTAAAATCATCTATAAATATTTTCATGAACACATCAATGTATTCATGGAAAGCTTTAGCGATTGCCCTTTGATAGGTAGGTGGTTCATTTCTTACCCCAAAAGGCATTGCAACCCATACAAAAGCCCCCTAATCAATATCAAAGGGTTTATCAATATTGGTCTTTCCGTGTTATGAAAATTTAATGGTATTAAAAAAAACCATTAAAAAATGTATAAACCTCATGTCCAATTACGATGTCAATAACCTCATTAGTAAAAGGTAACAAATATGGGTCCTTTTTGGTAGTTGCATTAAGCTTTTCTAAAGTCCACACAAATTTTGAATTTCCCATTTTTCTTAAGCATTCCAATTATAGGTGATGGCCAAGTAGCCTCTTCAACATGTTTAATAAAATATGGAACAAACAATTTTGTTCATATCATGTTTGACAATGGTTACATGGTCAAGGTTTAACCGATACCTTGCTTGATGAGCAAGTAGTATTGATGTGTCCAACTCAATCTAATGTTGAGTTATGTTAGGTGGTATCTCCTTCAAATCTTTGTAAGTCCAAAAAAAGATGTCCTTGAATTCTTTTAGTAATTAAATTAGTTAATAACTAACATGTTCCAAATTTACACTGATTTTAACCTATTGCAAGTTTTTTTTAAACCCAAATTGATCTTGGTCAATTGTTCTTTTTCAGTGATAGTTCATCTTGTAATGTAAAGGTTTTGAACCCTGATTTGAGTAGGCATCTCATCAATCTCCAATTCTCTTACTTCATGTTGGAAAAACATATATAGTAAATGTTGTTGGAAAGTATTAGGGGGTATAGTTATCTTAACAAGTCGTAAGGTATCAGTTTGACATGTATATCAAACAAAACAAGTGATTCAGACACAAGTTAACATGTTTAATAACATATTCAATTAAATTCATACTTGTTGATGTAATCAACTTAACAAGTTGAATTGACCAAATTGATGTAGGAACAACTATGGTTCCTATTGAAAACAGTTATGGTTATGTGGCAAACATCAAATCCTCCTCTTTGTTAAATATTCCAAAATGGAAATCATAACAAACTAATACTTTTGGATGATTGGTTAGTGCTCCAAGTTTCTTAATAACATGTATGGTTCTAATTATATTGACTCCTTGTATAGTGATAGTGTTGTTGCCCCAATCATGAGACACTTTAACATCCCTTAACCAAGGACAACCTAACAATGTATAGTAGTTGGAGTTCAACACACTACTTTGAATTATAATAAAAGTCACTACATAGGGAATTCCATGAACAAGAATGTTAAGATCCTTAATCAAACTTAAGGGTTTTATAACGATTTGATTAGCCATACATAGGTTATAAGGTTTTAGTTTTGATAGACCTAACTATACCCTCCATTTTTCCATAATAATATTAACTCTAGAACCACCATCTAGAAGCACATCTTCAATGAAGTTCTTCCCTACTTGAACCTACATTATTACCATTTGATTGTCAATGGCAACTGATGCAATTATCGGTCCTAGTAAATTAAAGTGGGTTTTGATGGTACTAGGCTAAAAATGTAACGTTTGATATCATGAATTACCTACAATAGTTGTCCCAAGTTCAATGTATACTTGGTTTTCAATACTTGTTTACTGATATCCTTTATAATTTCTTCTAAAATCTTTTTTGTAGTAACTTATTTTGAAATGATAGATTGTTGATTCATTTCACCAATTTGATTTCTTTCAACTGGTTGGCAAGATTATCAAGCAATCCAACTTAATTACTTTGCAATGACCCTTCATTCATGGTAGTAGGTTGTTTTTCAGCCCCATTATGTTATAAATGTCTAACAATTTCAATAAACAAATCTCATAAATGTTTTTTTTGTTGCCATTCTTCAACCCCTTTGGCTTTAACCGACTCCCTTTCCTTGAACACCTATTGTTTCCGACTATTAACTGTGGGTGGTAACAACAACTACTACATTAATTGGCACATTGTCAATTTTAGGCAATTTAAATGTTATTGTGGCATTAGAACTAACATGTTTACTTCTAAACATGTTTTGTACCTCAATATTTTTGGAGCATTCTCCTTATCTATGTTTTACATCAAAGCAAATTATTCAAGGATAATGATTAAGTATTTTTCTTGATTTAACATGTTAGGTTTTAATTCTTGCTATAGGTTCCGTAGACTTAACTATAGTGATTGGCACAAATGGTACCTCTCTTTTCCTATTATGACAAGTTTCCACTGAATGACCAGTTTTACCATAATCGGTACATGTTAATGTTGATTTAATTGTCGTAGTAAGTATTACAAATTTATCCCTTGCATTACCTTTTGATGTGGTTAGTAGAATATTGTAACTCATACTAACAAGTCTATTTTCCTCACATACTAAAATAGCTTCCTTGTGTTCAATAAAGGTATTTCTTTTCATACATGCAATTGCTAATCTTAAGTAAGGTAATAAACCTACCCTAAAAACAATGGTGAGAAAAGCATCCATGTTCTAACATGTAAACAATTAATTAATTTCAATAGGCATTCATAATAAACCTCAACACGTTTGGCGATTTGTTGTTGTATGTTTCGTAATTACATTTAAACCTCCTCATCATTCTTCATTGTTCTAAATCAGTTGCAAAATGTTTACTCTAACTTTTCGAAAATGTAGTTTAGATGGTTTTGTATGTAGTTTTCTCCCCATTTAGAAATATTATCCCTGAAAGTAAAACCAAACAGGTTGATGATGTCAGCCTCCACTATTTCACCATTAACTTTAATGGCCTTCTTGAATACTTTGATGTGAACATCCAAATCATTGTCTTTGACATAGATTGGGTATTGTAACTTCTTATATGGCAACTTCGTTGTTGGTTCTAAAACAAGTTACATAATAGGTGGTTGATATCATAGTGGTATGAACATGCATGGGATTAGGTGTTGGCCATCCAAAAGATCAAACATGTGGATTAAAAGGTGGCTTTCCAAGTAGATCTCCTCCATGTGAACTTCCTCTAGGCGAGTCTATAGGTTGTCCTCCATTTGGTGGTTGGTGAGTAAAACCTCTGGGTACATAAGTTGGTAAACAAGTAATAACCTAAATAGTGGTTGGCGTTAATGCAATAATAGGTTGCTAAACAATTTGTCTATCCTTACTAGTTGTTGGTTGAACCATTATAGGAAATTGATTTCCAATAGAGTTTAGTGTATATGTTGGTGGTACAACATGTTGTTCAGGTATGGGGTACACATTCCCATGTACATAACATGTATAATTCCTAAAGATTGAGGAATAAGTCCTTTTGTTCCAATTAGATATGTTAAATACAAGCTAGGATCTAAAGGCACAAAAGGGGGTATGACATTATACCACATTGGGTATGTTGAAGTAGGTAGCATATTGGTTTTACTTGGTACAATTTGTGTAACAAGTTGTGACCAAGTTGTTTAATAGTTAACAAGTACTGCCATATGACCTATATTAGGATTCATGGCTTGAGTTCTTAATACAAACACATTGGGTATTGCTATTATAGTGGTTAGAAGAACATGTTGATGAGTATTCATCACCTCCTCCCTCAATAATAGACTTAATTTATCATCAACAAATAAGCAACGATTGAATAGGTGTCCCACCTATTGACAATATGAACAAGTTAATGTTCCAACACCTTGATTTCCACTGAAAATCAATTTGTGATGTGGAATTTGTGATCTTTCACGTAGACCAAATATTAATTTCGTTGGTGAAGTGCCTTGTGGATAAGTGATTCTATATTGAACAAATGTGGGTGTTGCTTTGGGTTTAACATGTTCAACATGTGGTATAAAAATCGATTGATTAAACAATCTTCGGTCAACATGATGAAGTTGTTCCAATTTGTTGAGTAGGTGAAGTCATTCCATCTCTAAATTAATGGGTACCAAATGAATGTCAGTATGTGGTGGTTGGTTTTGAAAACCAGCTAATGTTGTAATTGGTGTAGATGCACTAGTTTTGGGTAGATTGTAACCTAGGGTTGTAGATTGCCATGGTTTTTTAACAAATACGACTTCATCAAATAGTTAACCAATTCATGATTGTCATCATTATGAACATTCGCCACCCTTAGTTGGGTTATTATTTGTGGTGTTTTTTTATGAATGGTTAAAAGCACTATCAGGTCTCTCTACACAATCGGTTTTGCTACATTTTGATGTTGTTTATTGACTTTTTCCTTTTGTGTTGCATCCTTGTTTAGTGCATTCACAGGTTCATCTCCCATAAGTTACACTTGTTGTTCATCTTGTTATCGTGCATGTTCATGAATAGGTTGATGTTTGACCTCCTTTAATTATTTTTTAAAAATTTTAGAAATTACTTTTGACATTTTCTAAAATCAACATGTTCTAGGAAAACCCTTGCAATAATAGATTTTTTTTCAGAGCAACCCTTCCGAATAATCAAAAGTTTGTATAAAACTTTTTTTACAGATTGGGCCCCTATCTATTTTCAAAAACCTTACATTAACCTCACCCTATTCTTAATGTTTTAAAATTAAACCAAGATAAAAAACTTGAATCCTAAAGTTTACACTAAACAAACAAACATGTGACAAATCAAAATTTGAAGCATGATCACTTTTCAAACATGATCTATTAAAACTATTAAATCTAAGCAGAAATTTTTAATGTGATCACTTCTAAATTCTGATACACTACGTGGTCACCAAATGTTAATAGGGTTTTTCTATTCCCATTAAGGTTATTTTACCTTTGGATTTTTCAGCAACAAATTCCTAAAACAACAACAGGTACATACAACACATAAAATAAAACTTAAAACTATTACGAATCCTAAACTAACATGTACACAACTTGCTCAAGCTTGAAGGAATTAGGTTGAAAGAAAAATGATCCATGTTCCATAATTGAAAAGTGAAACACATAATCATGAAAGAAATCCAAAAGTTTCTCAATAGGTTTCTCCTTTAGTCTTGTACTAGCCATTTAAAAATACAATAGTGATAATTGACCATTATAAACAGTCATTAACTAGTACGTAAATTAACATTCCAAATTTTCAAAAAAAATACACCTTACCTAACTATTTGTCCAACTATCAGTTCTATCAAGTATAGGTTCTACAAATTACCTATTGACTAACATGCCAACCTAACTTCTTAACCCAATCATTACCTACCAAGTTTAGTAACTAGTTAGGTCAATACTATAGGTTAGGTTAAATAACAAGTTAAGACACATGTCAGGTTTAACATGTTTACACTATCAACCTATTAAGTCACATGTTATCAAATCTAGGTAACACTCCCACAATTTTTTATACTTAGGCATTCTTAAGCTAAAAAAATCCCTAGGATAATTATGTTGCATTTAGTCACATTTAGTTGCATTATAATTACATCTAATTGCACAAATTTGAAGTGGTTAAAAACTTGATAAAATATCTTGTAATGAGGCTACCTAGGTTGACTTGGCAAAAAACCTAAAGCTAAGAACCGAGGCAAGCCTACCGAGGTTCACCTATTAATAAGGTAACCTATTCTAGGTATATTTAAACATACTATATGTAGTAAATTTATTATGTTTAGTTAAATAACTTACAAGGTAACATGTATTACAAAGTAGTTTTTTACTAAGTAACCTACATGCATAGGTTAACTTAATAGTTATGTTAACCTAAGTTAATGTGTTAAGTAGTTAAAAAGTCAAGGAGTTATGTGTCACCTTTTTCAAAATGATTATTAATATTGTAGTCTTAATTATAATTAACAATAGATTATTTAATACACATACACATGCATGCGAATTCATGACTTCAAAAGCCTCGTGGCACACAAAAACATATGGCATGCCATGACAAATATTGGTGCCATAAATTCAAGACACAAAAACTTATGGTGTCACAAAAACTCATGGATTACCATGAAAATTTGTGACACCTTGTTGCCAAATGGTATGCCATGTCATTATCACATGGAAGACCGAATCATTATTAATCACAAAGGACAACAATATTTTCAACTAGCTAATAAATGACATTAATTCATCAAATCATGACATGAATCATGATGTGAAGTTAGTGTCACAAGTCATGAAGTGTTGTGACTACCAATAAACCTTGTTGCCATGTGGCATGCCACATTAGCATCACATGACCATAAGTTATTATTATGCACCAAAAGTTGCAAGAATGAATGGAATTTTGTTATTACCTAATTTTGGATGATTAAAAATAAATTAAAAATACATTTTTGAAAGTTTGATATTTGTCTAAAACCCATCTAATCGTGATATCAACTACAATTACAAAATGATAATGCATGTGGCACCACAATGTCTTTTACGACTACATAGTCATTAACATGAATTTATAATTACAATTGCAGTAAAATAAGGCAATAGTTGTTTTATTAACTAGTTGTACAACCCAATATGTGTTGTTGCACTACTAGGAAAATGTGGTGTAGTTCACTAGGCTATTTCACCGTGCAACCATAAAAGTGAATTAAGTTCACTATAATTTCACTAACCTTACTTTCATTGGTGAAAATGGTTCACTATACGGTGTAAATGTTTACTAAAGGTGAAGTTTGTTTACTAGGTTTGTTTTTTTAACATTATTAAAATAATTGAAAGAATTCATTTTGTGAAAATTAAGTTTTATTCGATTGAAATTAATGAATGAAATTGCATGCAACTTGAATTGAAGTGAATTGAATGAAAAATAAATGGGATGCAAATTGGCTTTAAAAAAAATCAAAATTTGCTTATGACTGTGGTGTTGGAAAAAAAGCTTTGAAAACACACATAATCAAAAAGACACTTTCCATATCTTTTTATTTGAGAATGGGCTAAACATGTTCCAATTTGGAATTTTTTGTCAGCTAAAAGTATGACTTATGAAACCTAAAATTGTTGTCCCTAAACTAGTTTTGACAAATCATATATTGTTGCTAGAATTTGGCTAATTCCTCTTGCGACGATAACTGATGTTTCCAAAATGGGGGAAAAAAAAACCCTAGGTCACACAATCATTCAAATTCTTAACAAAATTTGAAACCCATGTGTAATGTATTTTGGAAATACATGAATTTAGTCACACATTAGGTACTTAGATTGTTTATCACATTTCAAACCCAAAACTTGTCTGGCGAAAACATAGCATTATTTCCAAACATGATTAACCGGACTAGTTCAATTGTGCCGAAATTCAAACTCTAGTTGAGCTTCACAATTAGGTTGGTTCAAAGCGGGGTACACGGGCATAGGGAACATGGAAATCGTTCGCATTAGAACGTAGAGAATGGCCAGCACAAGGAGGGTTTTTCCTACGCACGTACGTAGCGGTGGGAATTACATTAGCTCAAAACACATCAGGAACATGGCCTTCATCTTTAGGGCGACAGAAGCAACGCGCGTAGAATCTATTCTTCTTCCTCTTCAAGTTTTTTCCACCACTTCGCTCGTGCTTCACGGTGTTTTCTCCGAGAGGTTCTGTGTTCTGGGGTTGCATTCACAGGTTTGTGACTAAATTGTAGTTATTGAAAATTGGAACAGAGTAAACGGACTAAGGAGGAGGAGGAGGAGGAGGAGCAAGGGGTCAAGGACAGTCAGGTGAGTTGTCGAGCAAGCAAGGAGGTACAAGGGATCGGAAAGGCGATGCTAACAATAAGAAGGAGAAGAAGTACGAGCCTATGGCACTGTCGACCCGTGTCGGCAAGAAGCAACGAAAGTAGAAGGGACCCGAAGCAACCGCTCGCTTGCTCGTGGTCACGCCTGCCACCAAATGCAAGCTTCGGCTTCTGAAGCTGGATCGCGTGAAGGATTACCTGTTGATGGAGGAGGAGTTTGTGGCGGGTCAGAAGCGTTTGAAGATGAAGGAAGATAAAAACGAAGAGGATCGGTCCAAGGTGGACGACCTAAGGGGATCTCCCATGAGCGTGGGCAATTTGGATAGAACAATGCAGTTCTTCCTCCACAGGTACACTTCTGATAGTTCAAACTTGAGGGATGTGTTGTAGAGTGGGTCTCTAAGGTTCCTGCACTACTTGGCAAATATGATGCACACTCAGGGGGAGAGCGAGAGATTCAAAGAACTATGCTGGAGTTGTTGAATCAGTTGGATGGATTTGATGCATGTGCTGA